>PJTT01000122.1_pt1 | contig 132685 bp, 124 predicted proteins | sample 1512261 | NCBI WGS metagenome assembly PJTT01 (sample SAMN08177685, study PRJNA422409) | Soil metagenome, whole genome shotgun sequencing project. | isolation source: Soil (2) enriched on wood chips | place: USA: Madison | collected 2015-01-15 | reverse complement strand
TCCGCCCATGCGCGGGCATGGGTCATGCGTAAGTCAAGCATCCTTGGTTGTTGATCGGAATGTAGCGGCGTCGTTGAAAACGGCAAGCCGTCTGTTCCTGTTCCGGTGACAATGATCACTTGGAGTTCAATATGCGCTTTTTAGGGAGATTTCGCAAGCTCGTGCGGCGATCACGCTTAATTTGAGGTCTTTGCCGCCCGGATAGCTGAGGATGACAGCGCCGATTGGCGACCCTGGAGATAGACCCATGCGGGGGGCAGGGCATAGGGCAGGAGGCGAGCGGCGCTTTCATCAAGCTGGGCATGATCGAGCACGGCGGCAGCGCGAGAGGCCAGAGCGCGACGCCCGGAGCCGGGGCGGACATAGACGGCAATAGGCACTTTTGCAGCAATGTCGCGCCAGCGTTCCCAGCGATGGAAATCAGCGAGGCTATCTGCACCCATGATCCAGACGAAGCGCCTGTCGGGCAGGGCGGCGGTGAGGAAATGGATGGTCTGCCAGGTATAGGCGAAGCCCTTTTCGGCCTCAAAGCCGGTGACGCGGATGCGCGGATTGGTGATGCGGGCGCGGGCGGCGCGCACGCGGGCTTCGAGCGGGGGAAGGGCCGCGTTGTTCTTGAGCGGATTGCCGGGCGTTACGAGCACCCAGAGTGCGTCGAGACCGAGACGGCGGATGGTTTCCTCCATGACGAGGATATGGCCGTTATGAATGGGGTTGAACGAGCCACCGAAAAGGCCGATCCGCATGCCAGCGGCGGAGGGGGGTAGGGTGGTAATGCCGGGGATGCGGAGGGGTGGGCCGTTGGTCATGGGTGAGGAGAGCCTTCCCCTCTCCCTTTGAGGGAGAGGGTGGATCGGCCAAAGGCCGAGACGGGTGAGGGGGTCTGGCCTAACCGGGCGCTAGATGCGGGGGCGAATTCGGAACCACTCATCCGCCCTTCGGGCACCTTCTCCCTCAAGGGGAGAAGGCCACCATACGAACCCCTGAGTGCCGTGGATGGTCTTGTTGGCCTTGCCATCAAGGCCGCGTCTGCCCGTTGCCGCGGATGCGGTATTTGAAGCTGGTGAGTTGTTCGACGCCGACGGGGCCGCGGGCGTGCATCTTGCCTGTGGCGATGCCGATTTCGCCGCCAAAGCCGAATTCGCCGCCATCGGCAAATTGGGTCGAGGCGTTATGGACGAGGATGGCGCTGTCGATTTCGTTGAAGAATTTTTCGACGGCCTCCGCATCCTCAGCGATGATCGCTTCGGTGTGATGGCTCGAATAGTGCTCGATATGGGCGATGGCCTCTTCGACGCTGCCGACGATTTTTACCGAAATGATTGCGTCTTCATATTCGGTGCGCCAATCCTGTTCTGTGGCTGCAATGGCGTCGGGGATCATCGCGAGGACAGTGTCGTCGCCACGGATTTCGCAGCCTTTTGCCACCAGCGCCTCGATGATGGGGCGCAGATGGGTGGTCACCACGTCTTCGTGGATCAGCAGGGTTTCGGCAGCGCCGCAAATGCCGGTGCGGCGCATTTTGGCATTGAGGGTGACGGCGACGGCTTTGTCGAGATCGGCGCTTTTGTCGATATAGACATGCACCAGCCCTTCGAGATGGGCAAAGACCGGAACGCGGGCTTCGGACTGGACGCGGGCGACCAGCGACTTGCCGCCGCGCGGCACGATGACGTCGATATTGCCATTCAGCCCCTTGAGCATTTCGCCCACGGCTTCGCGGTCGGTGGTCGGGACGAGTTGAATGCACTCGACCGGCAGGCGCGCCAGATGCAGCCCATCGAGCAGGCAATCAACGATGGCGCGGGAGGAGTGGAAGCTGTCTGATCCGCCGCGCAGAATGACGGCATTGCCCGACTTAATGGCGAGCGCGCCAGCATCGGCGGTAACATTGGGGCGCGATTCAAAGATCACGCCGATAACGCCGAGGGGCGTGCGGACGCGCTCGATGTGGAGGCCATTGGGGCGGTCCCATTCGGCAATGACCGCGCCGACCGGATCGGGCAGCTCGGCAATGGTTTTCACCGCTTCGACAATGCCGTCGATGCGCGCATCGGTGAGCAGGAGCCGGTCGAGAAAGGCCCCGGAAATGCCCTTTTCCCTGGCCGCCGCCATGTCGATCTCGTTGGCGGCGAGGATTTGCTTGCGATGGGCGTTGATGGCCCCGGCAGCGGCGAGCAGAGCGGTGCGCTTCTGTTCGGCAGAAGCGACTTTGAGGGCGCTGGCACCAATACGGGCCTGCTTGCCAATTTCGGCCATCAGGGCAGGAATGTTCTCAGACGTCTGTTCGATGGCGCTCATGAGATTTCCTCTTCCTTGGTGCCGGTCAGCACCAGATTGTCGCGATGGACCATTTCAGCGCGGTTTCCGGCGCCGAGCAGTTCTACGATGGCATCGGTTTTCTTGCCCATGACGAGCCGGGCGTCGTCGCTGTCGAGGCCGGAGAGACCACGGGCGATTTCGCGGCCATCGGGGTCGAGCACGGCAATGGTGTCGCCGCGTTCGAAGGCACCGGTGATTTTGGTGACGCCGACAGGGAGCAGCGAGCGGCCCGTTTTGAGCGCACCGGCAGCACCGGCGTCAATCTGGACGGTGCCCGAGACCTGCAACGTCCCCATGATCCAACGCTTTCGCGATTGTGCGCGGCTGGTTACGGGCTGGAACAGGGTGTGCATGCCGCCTGCGGCAAGGGTCTTGAGCGGGTGCGGCTCGGTGCCCTTGGCGATGATCATGGCCGTGCCCGCCAAGGTGGCGATCTTGCCAGCTTCGACCTTGGTGGTCATGCCGCCGCGCGAGAGATGACTTGCCGCGCCACCGGCCATGGCCTCGATGGCGGGCGTGATACGCTCGACCAATGGAATATGGCTGGCGGTCGGGTCTTTCGCCGGGGGGGCGGTGTAGAGCCCGTCGATGTCCGACAGCAGCACCAGCATATCGGCTTCGATCATGGTGGCGACACGGGCAGAGAGCCGGTCATTGTCGCCGTAGCGGATTTCGGCGGTGGCGACGCTGTCATTCTCATTGATGATGGGAATGGCGCCGAGGCCGAGCAGGGTGCGGATCGTCGTACGCGCATTGAGGAAGTAGCGGCGTTCCTCAGTGATATTGGGGGTGATCAGAATCTGCCCGGTGACGATGTCGTGGTGGCCCAGCGCATCGGCCCAGGCCTGAGACAAGGCGATCTGGCCGGCGCTGGCAGCGGCCTGAGATTGTTCCAAAGTCAGCGTCGTGGCTGACAGCCCGAGCAAGCCCCGGCCCAAGGCGATGGCGCCGGACGAGACGATGACGATTTCGCGACCTTCGGCCTTGAGTGCGGCAATGTCACTGGCGAGCCCCGCCAGCCATTCGGCGCGCAGCTTGCCGGATTTATCGACGAGGAGAGCCGAGCCGATCTTGATGGTGATGCGGCGATAGGGGGCGAGGGGATGGTGGGCACTCATCTGGCGACTAACTCGATCCACTCCCTCCCCCTTGAGGGGAGGGTTGGGGTGGGGGTGCTGCGATTTTGGAGAACGCGGTGCTCGCGGATGGCGCAGAACCCCCACCCTCGGTCCCTCCCCTCAAGGGGGAGGGAGGCGACAGAGCCGACACCACCACATAGGTTGAGAAATGCGCTCAAGGCGTCCATTTTTCTTCCGTGGCCTTTTTGTTCAGCTCGGCGGCTTCGGCCTTTTCGGCATCGAGGTGATTGAGAACGTCCCAGAGAACCTGCTCGACACCCTGTCCGGTGACGCCGGAAACGAGGCGCACTTCGGCTTTGGATGCCTTTTTGAGCTTTTTCACCTTGTCCTTGATCTCGTCCTCGGTGAGCGTATCAATCTTGTTGAGGACAACGATCTCCTGCTTTTCGGCAAGCATGTCGGCATAGGCGGCGAGTTCGTGGCGCACGGCTTTGTAGACATGGACGACATCCTCATTGGTGCCATCGATCAGATGGATGAGGATGTTGCAGCGCTCGATATGGCCGAGGAACCGGTCACCGATGCCAATGCCTTCGCTGGCGCCTTCGATCAGACCGGGAATATCAGCAAGCACGAATTCGCGCTCGCCGACACGCACGACGCCCAGATTTGGGTGAAGGGTGGTGAACGGATAATCGGCGATTTTGGGCTTGGCAGCCGAGACAGCCGCAAGGAAGGTGGACTTGCCGGCATTGGGCTGGCCGACAAGACCGGCATCGGCAATGAGCTTCAAACGCAGCCAGATGCCCTTTTCGACGCCTTCCTGGCCGGGATTGGCGCGGCGGGGCGCCTGATTGGATGAGGTCTTGAAATAGGCATTGCCGAAGCCGCCATTGCCGCCCTTGAGCAGGGTGACGCGCTGACCGATCTCGGTGAAATCGGCAATCAGGGTTTCCTGATCTTCTTCGAAAATCTGCGTGCCCTTGGGGACGCGCAGAATGACATCCTCGGCATTGGCGCCGTGGCGGTTCTTGCCCATGCCATGGGTGCCGGTATCGGCGCGGAAATGCTGCTGGTAGCGGAAGTCGATCAGCGTATTGAGGCCTTCGGTGCAAACGGCAACGATGTCGCCGCCGCGACCGCCATTGCCGCCATCGGGGCCGCCAAATTCGATGAATTTTTCACGGTGGAAGCTGACGGAGCCGCCGCCGCCGGAGCCGGACTTGATGTAGACCTTGGCCTGGTCGAGGAATTTCATGGTTTTGTGGCCTTCCAGGCGGAATGAGACAATTGAGTGTCGATATGCTCCACCTCGGCGTCGCGCGCAAGGCAGAGCAGGGTTGAACGGCCGATCTCGGTAAAGCCGAGCTTGCGCTGGATGGCCAATGACGCGGCGTTGAAAACGAAAACGCCTGAATGGATGACGGGCGCATCGGTGACGGCAAAGAACCAGTCCACGGCCGCCGCTGCCGCTTCGCTCATGATGCCACGCCCCCAAAACGGCTGGCCCAGCCAATAGCCGATTGTGGGGCCGTCTCTGCCGTCGTGGAAGCCGACTTGCCCGGCATAGGCCCCATCGATCTCGATGGAGAAATTGGTCTCGACGGGCGGCGTGTTGGGGCCACGCGTGCGCAGCCAGGCCTTGGCGTCATCCAGCGTGTAAGGATGGGGCACCCGGGCGAGATTGCCCGAGACGGCAAGATCGTTGAGATAAAGCGCGATTGTCTGCGCATCGCCCATCTGGGGCGGGCGCAGCAAAAGGCGCTGGGTGAGGATCGTGTCTTTCAGGCGCATTGGCGGTTTCCGCGTGTTGCCCATGTGCTGCGCGTCAGGCTGGTTATGACATGGGGCACATTATGCTGGAGAGCATGAGAAAACCGCATGTCGCGGCCCTGCTCGACAAAGCCCAGCTTGGCCTGAACGCGCAGCGACGCCACATTGTCATGCTGAGCGCTGGAGAGGATGATATCGCTGCCGCTGCGGGCGAAATGCCAGTCGATCAGCGCGGTGGCGGCTTCGGAGAAATAGCCGCGCCCCCAATGTGGACGGGCGATCCAGAAGCCGAATTCATCGCCAAAGGCAATGCAGCCAATGAGGCCATTTTCGGGGTGTTCGATGATGAACAGCGCGCGGTCAGGATCGTTCCGCGGCGCCTGACGCAGCCAGTCGCTGGCCATCGAGAGCGTGTAGGGCCATGGCAGATGGGTGAGCCAGCGGGCGACGGCGAATTCGCTGACGCCCAGGGCATAGCAGGGTGCGTCGTCAGGCCGCGCCGGACGCAGGATAAGACGATCGGTGCGCAGCTCGGTCATCTTGATAAATCCAGCTTGAGGAATGTCGCATCGGTCCCGGCATGAGGACCGATAGGCTCCTGGCCTTTATGGGTTTGGATGAAACCGAGCTTGCCCAGCACGTGGAGCGAGCGCGCATTGTCACTGAGCGCCCGCGAGGCGAGCACTTTGATACCCGCGTTTCGCGCAGCCGCGACGACGGCCCGGCCAGCTTCGGTGGCATAGCCATGGCCCCAATAAGGCTCGCCAAGCCAATAGCCGAGAACCGGGTCTTCACCCTGAGCAAAGCTGAGGCCGACGACGCCGATGAGATCGTTATCCATTACCATGCCATAGCAAAGCTCTTCGGCGCTGGGCACGATCTGCTCGATGAAGAAGCGCGCATCTGCTTCCGTGTAGGGGAAGGGGAGACGGCTCATCCATTTGTGGACGTTTTGATTGTTGCAGAGTTTGGCGATGGCCGGAGCATGCGCCATGGTTGGCGCGGTCAATACCAGACGCGCGGTGGTCAGCGTGGCGGGCAGACGATGCTTCAATGTGGTCATGGCGTAAACTCTGCAAATGCGAAAAGGGGAACCGGGCGGACCCGGTTCCCCTTTGCTTTGCGGTGTCTTTGTCCAAACAGCGCCGGGGAACGAGGTCTCCGGCTTGCTGGTCAGGCCTGCCGGATTATTCGGCGGCCTCTGCCGGGATGACAGATACGTGTACTTTGGAATTCGCGCGGGTGCGGAACGCAACAGTTCCGTCGATCAGGGCATAGATGGTGTGATCCTTGCCCAGGCCGACGCCTGTGCCGGTGGCCCACTTGGTGCCACGCTGACGAACGAGAATGTTGCCGGCGACGACAGCTTCGCCACCAAACTTCTTGACGCCAAGACGACGGCCAGCGGTATCACGACCGTTGCGGGATGAACCGCCTGCTTTCTTATGTGCCATTGTCTAGCTCCTTATTCCTTGTCGGCCTTATCGGCCTTTTTGGCCGGGGCCTTCTTTGCCGGCTTTTCAGCGGCAGTGTCTTCCTTGGCGGCAGCGGCTTTCTTGGGCGCAGCCTTCTTTGCCGGTGCGTCAGCAGCGGCTTCAGCCTTGGTTGCCTTGGTCTCGGCCTTCTTGGCCGGAGCCTTTTCAGCAACGGTTTCGGTCTTTTCGGCCTTGGCAGCAGCCTTGATGGTCGGCTTTGCGCCGCCGGTCAGGATCTCGGTGATCCGGACGGTGGTCAGCAGCTGACGGTGACCGTTGCGGCGACGCGAATTGTGGCGGCGACGCTTCTTGAAGATGATGACAGTCTTCTGCTTCTTGGTCTCGACCAGTTCAGCAGCGACCAGAGCGCCTTCCACCAGCGGAGCGCCGATGGTGTCGCCAACCATGAGAACCTGGTCGAAGGTGACGATGTCACCGGCCTCGGCCTCGAGCTTTTCGATCTTGATGACGTCGTTAGCAGCAACCTTGTACTGCTTACCGCCCGTCTTGATAACGGCGAAAGTCATATTCATTGCCGAGCGATCTCGCCCGGTCCCTATCTGTCGCGCTCTGTGGCGCCGCGGATTTCGTGCCGTTTCCGCGGGCTTTTCGAAACAAATGCCAGTTTACACCGGCGGCAGCCTCGAGCAGCGTTTTCAAACAAAACCAGCGCGCCGGACGGACCGGTGCGCAGGATGGGCTGGCTTATCGGGGCAAAAGCCCCAAGAGTCAAGGGACGAGCGCCATTTTGCCGACATCAACCGCCATTGGGATACCAGTTGCGCAGGCGCAGCTCGATCCCGTCATCAAGGTCGGTCTCCAGTGGAGACAAATCACTGTCGCCATAGTGATACGGATAGACGATGGCCGGGCGGAAAGTATTGATCGCCTCTGCAGCCTGCGTCGGCGTCATCGTATAGGGCAGATTCATCGGCAGGAAGGCTGCCGCAATGTCTGTTAGGGCCAGCATGTCCTCGGTGGGCTCGGTATCGCCGGCGATATAGATTTGGGCGTCGCCAAAACGCAGCACATAGCCATTACCGACGCCGACCGGGTGATAATTCATGCGGTCTTCGGTCGTGTTGTGCGCGGCAATGGCGCGGACAGGGACGTCGAGGATAGCGCTCTCTTCGCCGTTGGCGAGTGGCGCCGCATTGGCCTTGAGCGCTTCGGGCAATTGGTCAAAGACGTCCTTGTTGGTTATCAACGGCGCATCTGCGGCAATGGCTTGCAGCGTTTGCAGGTCGAAATGATCGCCATGGCCATGGGTGATGAGAATGGCCGCGGGCGCGGGCAGGCCCGCATAGAGATCGGCGCCGCCGACAGGATCGACATAGATTGCCTTACCCTCCCATTCGAGCACGAGGCTGGCATGGTCAATCGGATAGACCAGCACATCGCCAATACTGGTTTTGATGACGTCGTTCATGGCCTCCTGCTGAGCATTGGCCAGGGATGAGCCAGCAATTCCGGCGAGCGGCAAGGCGGCCATTCCGGCCAGAACGGTGCGGCGGTGGACCATTTGAAGGTCTCCCTGTTGGCGATGCGGTCAAATCATCAATGCCCGGACGCCCGCATTGGTCGGGCCGCGCACGGGATCGTGATCGCTACTCAGCGGAGGCCTGGCGGGCTACCTTGCGTCTTGCCCCGCGCGCCAGTTCCGTTTCCGCGGCAAGAACGGCGGGTTTATGGCGTTGGACCCAGTGATCGAAGCGCCATGGCAGGGCGTCGGCCGGCATGTTGAGCGTAGGTAGATAGACGTGAGCTCGGAGCGTCTCTTTTACAGTCGTGACCGTAATAGTGCTTCTGCCATATTGCTTGCCCTCGAAGGCATCGAGTGCAGCGAGATCGGCGTCAGTCAGTCCTATGAGGATGAGGCCCCCGGTCCGCGCCCCAGGTCGGGCGGCAAGTGCCGGATAGACTCGGCCGGGATAGTAGAGGCAGGCAAAGTCCTCGACATAGGCCTGCACCAATGCGGATGCGGCCAGCGCCCGGCCCAATACGGCGGCGCGGATGTCGCTGTCCTGCAGGGTGCCATAGACAAAGAGCGGGAGCATGATCGTGGTTTTTCCAGCGGCGCGGTATGCGAAGGGAGTTGCAGAGGCGTTTATGCTATGCCATAAGCCGCCCCGTATCGACCAGCCGCGTCCGGTTTTGGATGCTTTCGATCTCGCGGAGAGATGGCAGAGTGGTTGAATGCACCGCACTCGAAATGCGGCATGGGGGCAACTCCATCGGGGGTTCAAATCCCTCTCTCTCCGCCATTCATCCCGAGAACCTGAGTTTTCCTGGGACCTCAGCATTTTCAATAGCTTGCGCTTCTCGCTGTTCCACCGAACTGTTACAGTGGAGCCATGAAAGACATGCCCAAGCACCCCCGCTTGATGAAGCGCGGAAACACCTACTGGCACCGCGCGTCCATCCCCGCCGACATCCGGTCCACGTACCCGAAAACCGAAGAGACCTTCTCGCTCGGGACCAAGGAGCCGCAAGAGGCGCTGATTAGGGTCCGCCGTGCCGCCACTGAGGTGGACCAGCGGTTCGCTGCTCATCGGCGTCAGCAGGCACTTCTGGTCAGTGCCCCGACTGCCGAGCTCACAAAGACCCATCTCGCTCTGATTGAAGAGCTCTACTACAGCCACCTACTGGACGAAGATGAGCAGGTCAGGCTCGGAGGTTTCTACGAGGCAGGCGAGCCGCTTCCAGACGCCCCAGCGCCCAGCTTTGAGGAGTACACGGCTGGGGTGAGCGAGTTCGGCGGTGACGCTCGCTACATGCTCGCAAGGGGCAAGGGGGACGAGTTTTATCGGCAAGAGGCCGAAGAGGTTCTCACATGGGACGGGCTCGGTGTGCGCCTGGATGAGCAGTCGCCGAGCTGGAAGCTGGCCATCCGTGCCATCCAGTCCGCCACCGTCCGTGCCGATGCTGCGATTGCGGCTCGCAATGCTGGTGATGTGGTCGTCACCCCTGATGTCTCGGTACCAACGGCACCTTCACCAGAAGGCCTAAAAGGTCTGCTCGCTTCGGTGGTCCGGGACGACTGGATTGCCGAGAAGGCTAAGTCCACTTGGGTGCCCAAGACCAAGAATGAGCACTCCGTCTGGTCACAGCACTTCCTTGACCTCGTTGGTGACCGTCCCATCGGGTCCTATGGCAAAGCCGATGGCCGCATGTTCAAGCTGGCCTTGCAGAAGCTGCCGCCGAACTGGGTCAAGCACCAGGCCCTTCGTGATCTGTCCTTCCGCGATGCTTCAGAGAAGGCGGCTGAATTGGGCTTGCCGTCGATGTCCGACACCAACATCAACAAGATCATTGGTTTTGTGGCAGCCTTCTGGAACTGGGCAGCAGTGAACTACGACGAGGTCACGGGTAACCCCTTCGAGCGGCTCAAGATCAAGGTCCGGGGGAGCGCTCGCGATGAAAGGGACCCCTTTAGCGCGGAACAACTCACAGCGATCTTCAACGCTCCTGTCTACACGGGGTGCTTGTCAGATCGGAATTGGGCACAGCCCGGCACCCTGGTTCTTCGGGACAGTGGTCGGTACTGGGTGCCGTTGATCAGCCTCTTCTCTGGCGCTCGCATGGGCGAAATCATCCAGCTCCGGGTCGATGACGTAAACCGCGATGGCGGTGTGCTGCATTTCTCGTTGGTTGACGAGGGTGAAGACCAGCGCCTCAAGACCAGTACGTCCCGGCGTCGCATCCCTATCCATCCCACTCTGCTGGAGCTTGGCTTGGAGAGGCTCATTGAGCGGCGGCGGAAGGAAGGCGCGGTCCGGCTATTTCCTGACCTCCCCATGGGCGAAGATGGGTACTACTCTTCACCTTTCTCCAAGTATTTCCGCCGCTTCCTCAAGGCCAGCCGCGCCGATGCGCCCAAGACCTCGTTCCATAGCTTCCGACACAGCTTTGAGGATGCCTGCCGAAATGTCGATGTGCCCTTCGAGGTGATGAACGCCCTACAGGGGCATGGCGAGAGCGGAATGGCCAAGCGTTATGGCAAGGGCTACGTGCTGCAGCACCTGGACAAATGGGTGCGCCAGATCAGGTATGACGGCCTCGACTTGTCCCACCTCGTGCCCATGGACCAGCCTTAGGCTGCCGGGCCGTTTCCACCGGGAAGCTGCGCCCGCAACGCCTCGTAGAGCTGCCCTGGACCAAGGAGGACATCCCTCAGCCCGTCCTGGACCCGCTTTGAGCCAAGGGCCTGCTGGCTCATCGCCTGGTGAGCGTCCATGGCATCGATCACGGCATCGACAATGGCTTTGGCGAGGTCAGGGGAGTTGGAGAACTGCTGCTTGGTGTTGTTCGCCGCCTGCTGCGTCAAGGTCTCGGACTGCAGTAGCTTTCCCTTAAGGACGTTGTTCACGTAGATGAGCTGGTCGTCATCGGTCGTGCCCTGGAATAGGTCGTTGACCTTGGCGATGATCTCCGCCAGCAGCGCCTTTTCCTTCTCCTGCACGCTGCCTGAGCCTGCCTCATAGATCGCCTGTAGCTTCTCCCCCATGCCACCCAGTACCAGTGGGGTCTTGCCCAGGCTCGAGAGCTTGTGGTGAGTCAGCACGATCTTGGAGGTGTCCACGGTCTCGCGTTGCCGACCGAACTCCAGCAGTGGGATGAGGCGGCGGAAGAAGATCGAACGCGCTTCGATGTCGGTGTTGCCGTAGTCGAAAATCTGGGACAGGAAGGTGTAGAGCCGCACATAAGCGCCCATGTCGTTGCGGAACAACAGTAGGGCGTTGAGCTCGTCCTGAGCATCCTTGGCAGCCTTCTTGTCCTCGCGTGCAGTCGCATCGGCCAGCCGCTTTTGAGCCTCCCGATAGCTCCGCAGCAGGCGGTCCGCTACCGGCATGATGGCAGTCACAAGCTCGCTCTGCTTGGCATTTGGGTTCAGCTCGGCGGTCACCACACGGTTTACCTCATGGTCGTCGTAGTAGCCCAGAGCGTCGAGCTTGGCCCTGAGGTTGAACACCAGGTTGGGGTCGGTGACGTTCTCCAACGCGGCCGTCTCGTGATAAGTCTTGAAGGCTGCGAGGATGTCTTCGCCGCTGTTGACGAAGTCGAGCACGAAGGTGGTGTCCTTGCCGGGATGCGCCCGGTTGAGCCGCGACAGGGTCTGGACGGCCTGGATGCCAGCCAGGCGCTTGTCCACATACATGCCGCACAGGAGCGGCTGGTCGAAGCCGGTCTGGAACTTGTTGGCCACAAGCAGGATGTGATAGTCGGGCAGCTTGAAGGCTTCGCGGATGTCTCGTCCCTTGAGGTCGGCGTTCAGCTCCTTGCTGGCCTCCGAGAACGGCTCTTGCCCACTTTCTGGGTCGGTCACATCGCCTGAGAACGCGACCAGCGTTCCGAGCTTGTAGCCCTGCTCGTTGATGTACTTCTGGATGGCCAGTTGCCAGCGCACGGCCTCAACGCGGCTGCCGACCACCACCATCGCTTTGGCCTTGCCATCAAGGAGCGGTTGGACGTTAGCGCGGTAGTGCTCAACGACGATCTGGACTTTCTGGGCAATATTGTAGGGATGCAGCCGAACCCAGCGCATCAGCGTCTTGACGGCCTCGGAACGCTCAACCTCGGTGTCGTCCAGTTCCACGCCATCGTTGGCCAGCTTGAAGGCCATGCCATAGGGCGTGTAGTTCTGCAGCACGTCGAGTATGAAGCCCTCTTCGATGGCTTGCCTCATGGAGTAGACGTGGAAAGCGGTTGGCAGGTTCGTGGCGCTGGCTGGTTGGCTTAGGTCTGGTCGCCGCCCGAACAGCTCCAGTGTCTTGCCCTTCGGCGTGGCCGTGAAGGCGACGTAGGTCACTCCAGTGTCTGCAGCACGGGCTGCCATCTGGGCAGCCATGATGTCCTCTGCGCCAACCTCTCCACCATCCCCAAGGTTGGCAAGTTCCTCGGGTGAGAGCACGGCCTTGAGCTGGGCAGCGGTTGCGCCGGTCTGGCTGGAGTGCGCCTCGTCCGCTATGACCGCGAAGCGCTTGCCCTGGGTCGCCGTAAGGTCCCGCACCTCCTGCAGGGCGAAGGGGAAAGTCTGGATGGTGCAGACCACGATCTTCTTGCCGTCAGCCAGCGCCTGGGCAAGCTGCCCGCTCTTGGCGCCTGCATCGCTCTTGATGGTGGCCACAACACCGGCATTGCGCTCAAAGCTGAAGATGGCTTCCTGGAGTTGGCTGTCGATGACGTTGCGGTCGGACACCACCAGCACGCTGTCGAACACCTTGCGGTCCTGGCCGTCATGCAGATCAGCGAGGAAGTGGGCAGACCAGGCGATGGAGTTGGTCTTGCCCGAACCTGCCGAGTGCTGGATGAGGTATTTGCCGCCAGCGCCTTCTGCGAGCACGGCTGCCCGGAGCTTCCGTGTGGCATCGAGTTGGTGGTAACGCGGGAAGATGTAGCCGCTCAGAGCCTTCTTAGCATCTCGCACGCCTACGGTGTAGCGCCCAAGGACTTCCAGCCAGCTATCGCGCTGCCACACCTCTTCCCAGAGATAGGCCGTGGGGTGGCCGCTCGGGCTTGGCGGGTTGCCCTTGCCGCCCGCATTGCCCTTGTTGAACGGCAGGAAGGTGGTGAGCGGACCAATGAGCTTGGTCGCCATCATCACCTCGGCATTGCTCGTGGCGAAGTGGACCAACGCGCCGCCAGGGAAGGCCAGAAGCGGCTCTGCCGCCTGGCCCTTGGGTATGGGGTGCCTATCGAAACGATACTGGTCCACGGCGTCCTGAACGGACTGTGTGAAGTCGGTCTTGAGCTCAACCGTGGCCATCGGCAGGCCATTGAGGAAGAGCACCAGATCGATGCAGTTCTCGTTGATGAGTGAGTAGCGTACCTGCCGCACCACCCGCAGACGATTGGCGGCATAGCGGGCCAAGATGTCGCCATTCATTCCCAGCGCTGGCTTGAACTGGGCAAGGTTGAGGGGTGCGCGTAGGCCGATCAACTCGACGCCATGGCGCAGCACATCCAGCGTACCGCGCTCATTGAGCTGCTTCCGCACGCGGTCGAGCAGCATCTGCTCGGCTGCGGTCCCATGGTTCTTGACGAGGGTTGCCCAGGCTTGTGGGTTGGTGGCTTGGACCCAGGCGAGAAGATCGGAGGGATAGAGAGCGCGTGCGCGGTCGTATCCAGAAGCATAGCCTTGGGTATAAAGCCAGCCGTTGGCTGCCAGGTAGTCGCAGACCTCGGTCTCGAAGCTGATCTCGCGATGAAGGTTCATCAGGCAAACAGCCTCCCCGTAGTGGTCCGAGGTTCGTTTCCACGAGGAACCAGCTTATTCCGCCGCATCCACCCCAGCCAGGTGAGTAGCTCTTCAGCCTTGAACTTCCGAGCCTTCTCAGGATGCCAGTCCTCAAGCACGCTTGATACGACCATGGCATCTGTTGGTTCTTTGCGATCAAGGAGTGCATCGTTCCAGACAGCGTATAGCGTCGTGACGGCCTCGACAGACTTCGTGTCGAGATCGCCCAACCTCTCCACCAATGCGTGCAGCGTTGCTACCCTGTTCCCAATGCTGGCAAGAAGCTCGTCGTGGTAGGCACCCCGCTCCCCGCGAAGGTGATAAACTACCTGGCTTCCAGGTCCGTCCGACTGAACAACCGTCACGTGCTGGTCCTGTTGGAGTCCGGCATCCACCTCAGCGATCAACGCGCGATCAAGTGGACCTGCGGCTTCACGCAGGTATTGTCCCTGGAGCTCCACAATGCCTGCGTCAGCTTCTGCCAGATACAGGAGCTTCTGCAGTTTCACGCGGCCAAACGACCTCTTATGCGAAAGTAGATCGACGATCTCGGCGGCCACAGCTGTCCGTAGTCGCGCCGTGTCGCTTGGCGAGAGGTCCCTGCCTTCAATATGCAGGACGGCGATCTTGCCCGTTACAGCAGCGGATATGAGAGCGGCGCGGCGCTCTTCGAGGAGCTTGATGGAGGAGTGTGCTTGATCAATCAGCACTTCAAAGTTGCCTACCGTCTGCGCGAGGTGCTTTGCTATGGCTGCGCGTTCCTCGTCTGGCGGGACAGGAACTTCCATCGCGTTCAGCGTGGACGTCGTGAGCTGGTTGATTGTCGAGCTCATATATGCGCCAGATTGGGTTTCGAACAGCGATGACGCGAAGACCCATGATAGGTAGCTATTCAGTGGGCTACGGAAGATGGTCATGAACGCCCCAAAAGTCATGCCAATCGAAGGGCCGTGAATAGTTGCGTTCTTGCCGATGAGTGCGCGGCTGCCGTTTCGGGTACAGATAAGAATGTCGCCTTCCCTCGTCAGGAGCCGCTCAGGGGGCGTGGAAGCGACGTAGACGTTATCGTCGAGGGTTATCTTTCCGCCCTGCACGTTAGAAGATCTAAGCACGAGCAAACCCGCCCCCTCGTCCACAACGTCAGCGGGAGAGTAGGTCAGGCCGATGATCGCCTCACCTAGGTATTTCAGTCTCTTCATCTGCCAGTGATGTGGCATATCCCCCAGCCAGCCAATTCCAGAGGGCCTCATCTTAGCACTCCGGTCGAGGCCCTTGGTGACCGCGTGGGAGATGACGGCCTGGCGCTTCTCCTTGAGCAGTTCGATCAGCAGTTGCTGCTCTTCCACCAACGCCTCGATCTTGCCCGTTTCGCGGTCGAGGAAGGCGGTGATGGCAGCTTGCTCTGGGGTAGGCGGGAGCACGACCGGCATGCGCCGCACATCGTCATACTTCATCGACTGTCGAAGACCGCCCCCCATCGAATAGAAGACCTTTGATAGATCGTACGCCCGCAGCAGGTAGCCAAAATAGCCTGGGTGGATACCAGTTGGCTCCACAGCCAAGTAGGCCGATGTAATGATGCCGCGCTCGCGGACCTGCCCAGTGCGGAGGCTGCGCTTATCATTTTGTAGGTCGGTCAAACGAAACACTACGTTGTCTGGCTCCACAATCTGATAGGTCTCGAAGCTCTCAGGCAACAATCCTTCGTTGGAGGAGATGTCCTTGCGGACGATACTGCCGTAGCTGAGGGAGAGGAGGTTATCTTCCACCAAGCCAGTGTTGCGCACATCCCGCTCGCGCGCGACGGCAAGCAACGGCTTCACTTCCCAGTGGGAAGGAAGAACATCGATCCAGGGGATGCCGGAAGTCTTATAAGACCCATATCTGTTCGTCATGCCGAGAGCTCATCGATTATCTCGCGGATGCGGTCGGTGACCTGCTTCAATTCAGCATCGATTTCTTGGAGCGGCCGTGGCGGCTCGAAGACGTAGAAATGCCTGTTAAACGGTATTTCGTAGCCAATCTTGGTCTTCTCATGATCGATCCAGGCATCGGGCGCATGGGGCAGAACCTCGCGAGCGAAGTAGGCTTCCACCTCTTCACCCAATGGCACGTTCTCGCTGTCCCTGAGCGCACTATCGGCCTGCGGCTTGCCCTTGGTCTTGCCGCGTGCACCGAGGACTACCTTGCCGCTCTCATCGCGCACGGGGCGCTCGACGGTGATGGTGCGATAGCCAAAGGCTTCGTTTGGGAAAATGCGCGACAGCGGCGCCAGCTTGACCTTGCCACCCTTTGGTGTCGTTGGGGGCTGTCCACCAGCGCGGACGACAACCCGGTCGACCTCCTTGCCAGCACCATTCAGCACGGTGGCGACCTGGGCCTCGGCAAAATCCCCGAAAAGCCTCGTCACCGTTTCGATGTCGGCCTGCCCCATCTCCTTGCGCTTGGAGCCGAGGCTTTTGCGCATCTTCTGCCAGAAGCCGGACGCATCGACGAGCTGGACCTTGCCCTTGCGGTGACCGGGCTTGCGGTTGGTCAGGACCCAGACATAGGTGGAGATGCCGGTGTTGTAGAACATGTCGGTGGGCAGGGCGATGATGGCCTCTACCAGGTCGTTCTCCAGAACGTACCGCCTGATCTCACTCTCGCCGCTCCCCGCTCCGCCCGTGAACAGCGGTGAGCCGTTAAGTACGATGCCGAAGCGGCTGCCTCCATCCTTGGCAGGGCGCATTTTCGAGATGAGGTGCATCAGGAACAGCAGCGAGCCATCCGACACCCTGGGCAGCCCCGGCCCGAACCGGCCGTTGTAGCCCTGATGCTCGGCCTCGCGGCGGACCTCCTTCTCGACCTTCTTCCACTCCACCCCGAAGGGCGGGTTGGACAGCATGTAGTCGAACTTGCTGTCCGCGTGCCCATCATCCGACAGCGTGTTGCCGAAGGTGATGTTGGACACGTCCTGTCCCTTGATCAGCATGTCCGCCTTGCAGATGGCATAGCTCTCGGGGTTGAGCTCCTGGCCGTGCATGACGAGCCGGGCCTTGTCGTTGTGCTCGATAAGGTATTCACCAGCCACCGACAGCATGCCGCCCGTGCCCGCCGTAGGGTCGTAGATGGAACGCACCACGCCTGGTTTGGTCAGGACATCGTCGTCTTCCACGAACAGCAGGCTGACCATTAGGCTGATCACCTCGCGCGGCGTGAAGTGCTCGCCTGCCGTCTCGTTGCTGAGTTCGGCGAACTTGCGGATGAGTTCCTCGAAGATCAGGCCCATCTGGTGGTTGTTCACCTTGTTGGGGTGGAGATCGACGCGAGCGAATTTCTCGGTCACCTGGTAGAGCAGCCCAGCCTTCGCCAGCCGGTCCACCTGAGCAGCGAACTCGAACCGCTCGAAGATGTCCCGCACCTCCACGGAGAAGGCCTGGATGTAGGTGTAGAGGTTCTGGGCAATGTTGTCCTGGTCACCGATCAGCTTGGGCAAGTCGAGCTTGGCGGTGTTGTAGAAAGTCTGCCCAGCCTTGCGCAGCAGGAACGGCTCGACGTTGATGCCCTTCCCGTCACGGGCCCAGAACTCATCCAGCACCGCCTGCTTGGTCGGCTCCAGCACACAATCGAGGCGGCGCAGCACGGTGAACGGCAGGATGATCTTGCCATAGTCCGCCTGCTTGAAGTCCCCCCGCAGCAGGTCCGCAACCGACCAGATGAGCGATGATAGTGCCTGCTGGTTCACCCGCAGTGTCCCCCTTGAAGTCTTTCGGCGGACTTGAACCTATCGCGGCATGTTATGGCAAGTGCTAATGCCGGGCTGTTTTGGCAGAAAAATGCGAGGCGGTAAGATCATCTATGATGTAGGCGGTTACCCCCTTGGGGGTCTCTTCCCCTTAATGGAGCGCATCGGTGAGAATACCTCTTTCAGATCGACCACGAAAGTTCTGCAGCAAGTGCGATGAGATAACGCCTTGGAACTCCCATGACCGCTGCCTGCAATGCCAGCGTCGGAGGAGTAAGGCCTACGCGGAGCGCAGGATTGCCTCAGGAGGGGGGTTCTCGTCAGAGGTCAAAGAGCGATTGAAGGCAGCCAACCCACTTCGATGCCCCAAGTGCGGTCGCCCTTGGTCTGAGGTGAAGAAGCACGCGCAGCATCCTGAGACGCCATGGCACTTCGACCATCACATGTCGCCGCAGCACGGAGGGACGAACGACGACAGCAACGCCCGGATAATGTGTTGGCCCTGCAACCTCGAAAAGCTGAACAAGAGCGTCTAGCGTCCAAATGGGCAGGGGCTATCGGACGGTGGCTGCCTCAGCGCCAGATGCGTCCAATAGCATTGGGTGTTGACTTTTGGACGTTGCTCGACGAAAGCTCTAGAACCTATTGGACACCTTGGAGGGCTTCGGCATGCTAGTCGGGTACGCGAGAACATCAACTGAAGAGCAAGTTGCTGGGCTTGAGGCGCAGGTCAGGGACCTGATGGCACATGGCTGCGAGAAGGTCTTCCAGGAGCAGGCCTCTGCGGCTGGCAATCGCCCCCAACTCGATGCCGCGCTCGCCTTCCTGCGTGATGGTGATGCCCTCGTTGTGACCAAGGTGGACCGGTTGGCCCGCAATACCCAGGTTCTCGGGGCGGTCGTGGACGACCTGCACCATCGCGGCATCGGGTTGAAGGTGCTGCAGTTCGGCCAGGAAACGCTGGACACGCGTGGGGCTTATGGCCGCTTCATCCTCAACATGTTCGGCGCGTTCGCGGAGTTCGAGAGGAGCTTGATGAAGGAGCGCCAGATCGAAGGCATCACCAAGGCCAAGGCCGAAGGCAAGTACAAGGGGCGCAAGCCGACTGCTCGCGTGAAGGCAGACGACGCAGTGAGCCTGTTCCAATCAGGGCGCACGGTGTCTCAGGTCTCCAAAGAGCTTGGCATCGGACGAGGTTCGGTCTATCGGGCTCTGGAAGCCGCTGGGCTCAAAGACGCAGCCCGTGCTTCAGACAACACGCAATGAAGACCCCGTGAGCCTTTTCCTCCGCGTCCGCACTGCCTGGATGCGGGGTGGCTAGTTTGAGCCTATGACCGAAACGACTTCGACCGACGATAGCATTGTCCCTGCGAAGACAATCAAGCCCGACGACCGCCTCCTCAACCCTTATCGGTACCCTATTACGGACGACGCGAAGCGGCTGCTGTCGTCCATATGTGAGGAGGTAGATGTTCAACAACAGGCCCACAAACCTCGCCGGAGGCAGCGTAAGGCGACCGACCTAAACACCTTCCGGGCCACGGTTGTGGCCGTGATGTCGGACCTCGTGCGTCAGTGCATAGAGGGAGAAATCAAGGGCGTATCGCTGAGCCGGTCGAATGATTGGCCTCCTGTCAGGTACCAGAGCCCCATCCACAACAAGATGCTGGCTGGTGTTCTCGACGCCTTGTCCGAGCAGGGTCTTGGCTACCTGCAGCAGACAAGCGGCCAATGGGGCTTTGACGGTGAGGGGCACCTCACAAGCCTACGCCCGACTAAGAAGCTACAGGATGCCGTGCGTTCTGCTGGGCTCTCCTATGACGCAATTGGTGGCGGTTGCGGTGGGGAGGTCCTTCACCTGCAGGGACCACAACCCAGGTTCGGGAGAGCTCCACTCCTCGGTTATGATGAGACGCCGGAGACCAACGCGCTCCGCCACCAGGTGACAAAGGTGAACGACTGGCTCACGACCGCTGAGCTTTCAGTGGACGAGGATTTACTGTCGGCAACGGACCAGTTTCCGGACTTGGGTGATCGCTGGCTCGTTCGACGGTTCACGCAGGGCACGGTCGAGGCTGGAGGCAGGCTTTGGGGCGGTTTCTGGCAGGGAATGAAGAAGGACTTGAGGCGGAAGGCTTTGCTCATCGATGACGAGCCTGCTGTGGAGTTGGACTTTGGTCAAGCGGGTGCTCGCATCCTCTATGGGATAGCCGGGGTGCCGGTTCCAGACACGGACCTCTACGCCGTTCCTGGGTTTGAGCATCATCGTGATGGTGTCAAAGCGGCATTGGCCTCAATGACTTTTGCCAATCGGAGGCTGGTCCGCTTTCCTCCTGGCATGAAGGCCAAGTTCGGGAAGACCCACACCATGAATAAGGTTGTGAAGGCGGTGGAGAACCATCACCGCCCAATCGCCCATCTGTTCTTTACTGGAGCTGGTCATCATGCCCAGCGTATCGAGAGTGACATCATGGTTGAGACCCTTGTTCGCTTGGTTGACCTAGGGGTCACTGCGCTGCCCATCCACGATGCTGTCATGGTCAGTAGAGCCTCAGCTGCGGTGGCTGGTGGTGTAATGCTGGATGTCTTTGAGAAGAAGGCGGGGGTGGCGGGACAACTCAGTTCCTTCCCTGTGGACGTGCTGAAAGAGTGCATTGCTGATGAGCTATGTGGTGGCTGATGTAATTGGACATCGATCAGCATCTGTCATGTCGATCTCACACCAGCCATGGCCAGCTCCATCCTTCATGAGCTCAACCTCAGCCACTCCATAGGAGGACCCGTAAGCGATGACTGACTGGAACAAGCGCAGGGCCAGGAAGGCCGAGGTGAAGGCGCGTGCAGAGCAGCCTAACCACATGTACGGCTACTGCCGGGTTGTGCACTGTGGCAAGGCGGCGAGGGCCGGAACAGGCGAAGGCCTGGACATGGTCTTCTGCCGTTCGCACGCAGACCACTACAGCCGTCACGGCAGCCCGTACAAGGCCAGCTATACTGCTGCAGAGATGCGTCCACATCGCAATGAGGCACGCAAGTGGCTCAAGACGAACGAGGCCGAGCCGGATGTTCAACGCGCGCTGTTACGGGTGCGAGGGCTTTATCAGCAGGCGGGGCCGCACGTGGAAGCGTTCCGGCTGCGGGGTCTAACCCCCCGAGAACGAGCGTGGGCCGCCTGGGCGAGGCTGCGTAAGGCGTCTGTGGACCCCCTACGGGTCCTAGAAGTCTGGCTTGCGGTCGATGGTGTCATCGCTGCCGACCCCCAACCGGACAACGACCCAGAGTTCAGGCGTGTCCAGCTTGCTAAGCTCGTTCATCGCCTCGCGTCTGGCACCCACAAGGTTTGGCCGTCGCCGGGAGGTAAAGTTGAAGAGATGCACTTTTATCCAAGGTCTAGGGGACGAGTGCTGCGTCACCTTGGGCAGGACTTAGAAGACGCTTTGTCCTTCTTGAAAACGTAAACATTGCTGCTATCCATAACTCTCAAGTCAATCGGCTGGGGACGAGTATGTACGAGCAGATCAACGGGCGTTTCGAACTAAATCTGAAGCGCGTCGACAGTTTGATTTCGATCTATGAGACGTACTTGCATAAGCCGGGACAAGGGCGTCGAAAGGTAACTGAAACGGATGTACTAAGAGCTGCCGTGGTATTGTTGCACGCGGCCGTGGAAGATTTTCTGCGGTCGCTTTTGGTTTGGAAACTCCCGCTGGCACCAGCTCAGAGGCTCAACGACATCCCTTTGCTGAGCAACGACCCGAAAAAGACTGCCACGAAATTCTGGCTCGGCGAACTGGCCCAGTTTCGTGGGATGACCGTGGAAGACTTGATAGCAAAGTCTGTTGCCTCTCACTTGGAAGGGTACCAGAGCTTCAACAACATCGGCGACGTTGTGAGCGCACTTGCGGATTGTCAGCTTAGCCCCGAGGGACTTGATCGCGCCGCCATTGAGGAGATGATCAAGCGCCGCCACAACATTGTGCACAAGGCTGATAGAAATCAGAAGGAAGGCAAGCAGGGGCTTCACAAGGTGGCCTCGCTCACGCCAAATGCGGTTCGAGGCTTTCTGACGGCGGTCAGGACGCTTCAAACGGCCGTGACCGACCAGCACGCTTAAACTTCCAAGTGTTACATTTGTATGTTACATCACATACTGGACGGCAATGCATAAGGCATTGAAATTGCTTCGATAAGCGGCCTAAGAGGAGTTTCCCTCTCTCTCCGCCAGTCTTTCCTTCCAAAACATTTTTGAAACCAGCTGATTATAGCGGTTTTGTTGCTGTTTTGACGCGCGCAAAACAATTCTTTCTCCGACGTGGGACTGTTTTGGTTTCAATCGTTCCGTGGCACCAGTGGTCCCGGTCGCGGCATGGAAACCTATCCCTCTTTCGCCTTAGGCTGTTTCCTCCATGCGTCCGGCGGCGCGGTCGAAGCCCTGGGCGATGGCGTCGCGCATGGCGTTTCGGGCGGCTTGCGGATCGCCGTCGCGGATGGCTTGTGCAATGCGGCGGTGGACGCCGACTGTGATGGCGAGCGCTGCAGGATCATTGACGGGTGACGAAATGGTGAAGGCTGCGGTGAGCGCCATTTCCACCAAGGCGCTGATCGAGGCCATGAAGGGATTGCCGGAGGCTTCGGCGACGACCTTGTGAAATTCGAGGTCGTAGCGTGCGAAATCGGCCGGATTTTCGGCGCTTTCCATCTTGTCGACGCTTTGCAGCAGGCGCTCAGCCTGTTCTGGGGCGGCGCGTTCGGCGGCAAGCGCTGCGGCTTCGATCTCGATGCCGATGCGCACTTCTGCGAGGCTGCGCAAAAAGGCGACATCGGGGCCAAGCTCGAAATGCCAGGCCAGCACATCGGCGTCGAACAGGTTCCAGCGCTCCTTGGGCAAAACGCGGGTGCCGATGCGGGCGCGGGCTTCGATCAGGCCTTTAGCGGCAAGGGTTTTTAGCGCTTCGCGCAGCACCGTGCGGGAGACGCTGAAGCGTTCGAGCAATTCGCTATCGGGCGGCAGGATGGTGCCCGATGGATATTGTTCGGAAACGATGGCGAAGCCGAGTTCCCAGAGCACATCGGAATGCAGATTGCGCGCGGGGTTGCGACCGGACAATGTTGCGATGAGGTCGCCCGAATGGCGTGCGCGTCCACCGGACCTGTCCATGTCGCTTCGTCTCCTTGTTGTGTTTTCGACCTTAAGCACAGGCTCATAAGTATGACAATAAGTCCGGGCCTTTGAGGCTGGACACTGGCCTGTCTGCCGCGCCATGGTGCGCGCCAATTCTCTGATTTGACGACAAGGATAATGTGGCCATGAGCAAAACCGAAACCATCGACAAGGTTCTCCAGAGCGTCGATGCGGGGCTCGACAAAAGCCTTGAGCGGCTGTTCGATCTTTTGCGCATCAAGTCCATTTCCACCGACCCGGCCTATGCTGCCGAATGCCAGAAGGCGGCAGACTGGATTGCCGATGAGTTGAATGGTCTCGGCTTTGACGCGTCCGCGCGCCCAACGCCGGGGCATCCGGTGGTGGTCGCTCATGGCCCGCAACAGGCGGGGCCGCATGTCTTGTTTTACGCCCATTACGACGTGCAGCCCGTCGATCCGCTTAATCTCTGGCATTCCGATCCGTTCGAGCCGCAGATCGTGGAAAGAGATGGTCGCAAGATCATCGTGGCGCGCGGTGCTTCCGACGATAAGGGCCAGATGCTGACCTTTATCGAAGCCTGCCGGGCCTGGAAGCAAGCGACCGGCTCCCTGCCGATCCGCATCTCGCTGATGCTGGAAGGTGAGGAGGAAAGCGGCGGCAAAAACCTGCCGCCCTTCATGAAGGACAATGCGGAAGAGCTGAAGGCCGATATCGCGCTGGTCTGCGACACCGATATGTGGGACCGCCAAACCCCTTCGATCACCACAATGCTCCGCGGTCTGGTTGCCGATGAGGTGGAAATCATTGCTGCTGACAAGGACCTGCACTCGGGCATGTTCGGCAATGCGGCGCGCAATCCCAATCAATTGCTGGCCGAAATCATTGCCAGCCTGCGCGCGCCTGATGGCTCGGTGACTCTGCCCGGTTTTTACGATGATGTGGCCGAGATTTCGCCAGAGGTGAAGGCGCAATGGGCCGGGCTTGGCTTTGACGAAAAGGCCTTTCTGGGGGCGGTTGATCTTTCGGTGCCGGCCGGAGAGCAAAGCCGCTCGGTGCTGGAACAGCTCTGGGCGCGGCCAACCTGCGAAATCAACGGCATGAGCGGTGGCTATATCGGGGATGGTTTCAAGACAGTCATTCCTGCCCGTGCCAGCGCCAAGATTTCGTTCCGTCTCGTGTCGGGCATGGACCCGCACAAAATCCGCGCTGCCTTCCGCGCCCATGTCGAATCCATGCTGCCCGCCGACGTCACGGTCAAATTCACCCCGCATGGTGCTTCGCCTGCGATCACCGTTCCTGCTGACGGCGAATTTCTGCGTCAGGCGCTGTCGGGGCTGACCGATGAGTGGGGCAAGCAGGCGGTCATCACCGGCTCGGGGGGCTCGATCCCGGTGGTGGGCGAGTTCAAATCCATCCTTGGCCTCGACACGCTGCTTATTGGCTTCGCGCAGGTGGATGACCAGATTCATTCGCCCAACGAGAAGTATGATCTCGACAGCTATCACCGCGGCATCAGGAGCTGGGTGCGGGTGTTGGGTGCGCTGGCAAGCTAGTGGCGGGATGTAGCCTCTAGCACCATGATGCCCTCGGGCTTGACCCGAGGGCCACTTGCCGAGTGCAAATTTGCGTGCATTCTGGCTTCGATAAAGGCCCTCGGGTCAAGCCCGAGGGCAGCGCCGTGCGTGTTTGAATATCACCGGCACGCCGGGATTAAACCAGCCACACCGCGATAATCGCGATCACCGCCGGCACCGTCTGAATAAACAATATCTTCTTCGAAGACGTCACCGCCCCGACGATTCCGGCCACCGCCACGCAGGCGAGGAAGAACATCTGGATCTGCCAGGCAAATGCCGGGTCGGGATGCACCAGGCCCCAGATCAGGCCAGCGGCGAGAAAGCCGTTATAGACGCCCTGATTGATGGCGAGGGTTTTGGTCTGGCGCGAGAATTCCGGCGTCAACCCGAAGGCCTTTTGCCCGCGCGGTGTGTCCCACCAAAGCACTTCGAGCAGCAGAATATAGACATGCAGCAGGGCCACGAGGCCCACAAGGATCATTGCAATAATTGCCATTTTAGCCCTCCACGGCCACGTCGAGCGCCAGTTCTACCATATCCACCAGCGAAGTCTGCCGGTCATCGGCGCTGATTTCTTCGTGGGTGATCAGGCAATCGGTCATGGTGCAGATGGTCAGCGCCTTGACGCCAAAGCGGGCGGCCAGCGTGTAAAGCGCCGCGGCTTCCATTTCGACACCGATGACGCCGTGATCGAGCAGGGCGCCATAGCCTTCCAGGCCCGGTTCGCGGTGATAAAAAATGTCCGAGGACAGGATATTGCCAGCGTGGAATTTGAGGCCCTTGGCATCGGCCTTGTCGGCAGCGGAGCGCAGCAGGCCAAAATCGGCGATGGGCGCGTAATTATAGGGGTCGAACCGGCCCTTCACGATGGAGGAATCGGTGCTTGCACCCTGTGCCAGCACCACGTCGCGCACCTTCACCTTGTCATTGAGCCCACCACAGGTGCCAACACGGATGAGCGTCTTGGCGCCAAATGTGTTGATCAGCTCATGCACATAGATCGAGAGCGAAGGCTGGCCCATGCCCGAGGCCTGCACCGAAATCGGCTTGCCTTTCCATGTGCCGGTATAGCCAAGGCAATTGCGCACCGAATTGACCAGTTTGGGATTGTCGAAAAAGGTCTCGGCAATCCATTTGGCGCGCAGCGGATCGCCCGGCAGCAGCACGGCTTCGGCGTAGTCGCCGGGCTTGGCGTGGTTGTGCGGCGTGGTCATGGCGCTTGTTCCTTGTTGTCCATTTGGTCAAATCATTGCCACCCAAGGCGGTTAAAGACAATGCTTGGCAAGAGAACTGCTTGACGAGAGGGCGAGACAGCCCCATTTACCCCGCCAGCCAAGGAGACAGCTTATGGTCGCGAAGATTTTCATCGACGGTGAAGCGGGAACGACGGGTCTGCAGATCCGTGAGCGCCTTGCGGGCCGCCGCGACCTCGAAGTCATCTCCATCGCTCATGACAAGCGCAAGGATCAGGATGAGCGCAAGCGGCTGCTCAATGCTGCTGACGTCGCCATCCTTTGTCTGCCGGACGACGCGGCCAAGGAAAGTGTTGCACTGATTGAGAACGACACGACGCGGGTGATCGATGCTTCGACCGCCCATCGCGTCAACGAGAACTGGGCCTATGGCTTTGCCGAAATGGATATTGGCCAGACAGAGGCCATTGCCGATGCGCGCTACGTCGCCAATCCCGGCTGCTGGCCGCAGGGGCTGATTGCCTCGGTGCGCCCGCTGCTTGAGGCCCGTCTGATCCCCGCCGACTTCCCGCTCTCCTATCACGGTATTTCCGGCTATTCCGGTGGCGGACGGCAGATGATTGAGGAATATGAGGCGACAGGCGGCAAGCCGAGCCAGTACGCGCCTTATGGTCTCACCTTCAAACATAAGCATCTGCCCGAGATGCAGACCTATTCCGGCCTTGCCCGCGCGCCTTTGTTCGAGCCGGTGGTTGGCAATTTTGCTCAGGGCATGACCAATTCGGTGCCGCTACATCTCGATATGTCCGCTGAAATCCCAACCGGCAGGCAGTTGCATGCCGCGCTGGCCGATTATTATGCCTCCATCCCCGACAGCTTTGTGCGCGTTGCGCCCTTTGACGAGACATCGGGCAAGGGTGCGGGCCTTGATCCACAGGTGCATAATGGCACCAACACGTTGACCCTGCATGTCTTTGCCAATGACGATGCGGCTCAGGCCGTGGTGGTCTCGGTCTATGACAATCTGGGCAAGGGTGCCTCGGGCGCGGCGGTGCAGAACCTCAACATCATGCTTGGGGTCAATCCACGCGAGAGTTTGCAGGGCTGAGGTGACACCCCTTCCTTCTCCCCTTGTGGGAGAAGGTGGATCGCGCAAAGCGCGAGACGGATGAGGGGTTCTTGCCTAACGCAAACCCGTAATGAGGGGATAGCTCAGCACCCCTCATCCGCCCTTCGGGCACCTTCTCCCACAACGGGAGAAGGAAGAGCCGTACGCTTCGGTACGGTTGTGTCTTGACCAAAACCCCGCTTTCGCGCAAAGACGCTCTTAACAGCGAGGTCCCCAAACTCATGGATAAGTTCACCACTCTGACCGGTGTCGCGGCGCCCCTGCCGATCATCAATATCGACACCGATATGATCATCCCCAAGCAGTATCTCAAAACCATCAAGCGCACGGGTCTGGGCACCGCCCTGTTCTCCGAAATGCGCTATAATGAAGATGGCACCGAGAACCCCGATTTCGTTTTGAACAATCCGGCCTACCGGAATGCGCAGATCATCGTGGCCGGTGACAATTTCGGCTGCGGCTCCTCACGCGAACACGCCCCTTGGGCGCTGCTTGATTTCGGCATTCGCTGCGTGATCTCGACCAGCTTCGCCGATATTTTCTACAATAACTGCTTCAAGAACGGCATCCTGCCGCTCGTGGTTACGCCCGATCAGCTCAAACTGCTGCTCGACGACGCCGAGCGCGGCGCCAATGCGACGCTGACCGTCGACCTCGAAGCCCAGACCATTCGCGGTCCCGATGGCGGCGAAATCCATTTCGACATTGACCCGACCCGCAAGCAGATCCTGCTCGAAGGTCTCGATGACATTGCCGGCACGCTAAAGTCCGATCCGTCCATCTCCGCCTTTGAAGGCAAGATGGCTGCCGAACGTCCCTGGCTCTGAGCTGATATGGTCGAGATCGTCCTTGAAACCGAGCCCAGCGCTGAAACGCGCACGGCCATTCTGGACGGTCTCATCGCCTATAATCTTGGCCAGACCGGCGACGGATTCGGGCCGCCCAAGACATTGGCTCTGTCGCTACGCGATCCAGAGACCGGCAAGCCTGTTGGCGGGCTGACCGCGCGCATCACCTTTGACCGTATGTTCGTCGAGCTTTTGTTCGTGCCTGAACATCTGCGTGGTCAGGGCATGGGCGACAGGCTGATGCAACAGGCCGAGGATGTGGCTCGCGAGAGTCGATGCACAGGCATCTGGCTTGATACGTTCTCGTTTCAGGCGCCAGGCTTCTACAAAAAGCGTGGCTATTCCGAATTCGGCGCCATCGCCGATTATCCGCCCGGCTTCACCCGGCATTTCCTCCACAAAACCTTGGTTTGATCGCATGGTTCAGCGCGTTTCCACCGGCTCTCCCTTCGAAGCCACATTCGGTTATTCCCGCGCTGTGCGCCATGAGGACACGGTCTATGTGTCGGGCACGACGGGCTATGATTATGCTTCAATGACCATGCCCGAAAGCGTGGGCGAGCAGGCCAAGAATGCGCTGGCCACGATCGACAAGGCGCTCAAGGAAGCTGGCTCTTCGATTCAAGACACCGTGCGCGTCGTCTATTATGTCGGCGACCGCGCGCTGGTGAATGATGTGGTCGCTGCCGTTGGTCCGGTGTTCAAGGATATTCGTCCCGCCGCCTCCATGCTCATCGTGCAGATGATCGAAGAGGGTATGAAGATCGAGATCGAAGTGACTGCCCGCATTGGTGCGGCAAGCAGCCATAGCTGATACAGACGGGCGATGAGCAAACAGCAGATCGCCCTTATCCTTCATGCAGCGCTCCTCATCGGGGCGCTGTTTTTGCTTGTGCCCCGGCTCACCGCATGGGACCCGCGCGCGGGCTATCTGTTTTCACTCACCTTCTACTGGCTGTTTTTCTGTCTGCCGGTCATCGGCTGGCATGCCTTGCCCGGCAATGAGGGTCAATTGTTCAGCGAGAAAATGGCCTGGCGCGAATGGGGCATGATCCCGCTGCTGCTGGCGCAGGTTGGGCTCGTTGCGATTGTTACCTTCGTGCCCAATACCGCCATGCTGACCAGTGGCGGCATGTGGCTGGCCATTCTCATCGCCTCGATTAATGGGCCGCTGGAGGAAACCGCATGGCGCGGCGGCTTTCTCGGTGCTTTCCGAAATAGACCTAATCTTGGCTTCTGGCTGGGATCATTGTTTTACACGCTCTGGCATGTGCCGCTGCTCATGAGCGTCAATGTACATTTCGAGGGTGGCGCCGTTCCATTACTCGGTGGCGCAGCCGTTTTGGGCCTGTTCTGGGGGTGGGTCGTGTGGCGGACCGGGTCGGTCTTTTATGTCAGCATTGCCCACACGCTGACCAATCTCTTCGTGTTCTGGCTGCTGTTCGACCACAACCACTTTGCGGCCTGAGGCTCACCAGCCGTAATCGACCACCGTGAGGGTGCGAATACGCTCATTGTCCATCCACTCGATCACCGAATTGCGGTGCATGCCGATCAGCGCGGCACCGACCGGGCCAAGGATAGGCACATTGCCCCGCTCGCCAAAGGGCCGGTTGGGGTAGTTCAGTTTGCCCAGCCGCACCTGCGGTTCATCGTCCAGCCGGAACATGACGCGCTGACCCATTGAAACGCCCGCCGGGTGCCATGGCTCGCAGATGTCCGCGCGCTTTAATTCGCGTTCAAGATAGGCCGAGACATAGGGCAGAGTGTGGAAGCTCCGCTCCGCCAGCAGCATGACCCGATTGTAGTCATCCGAGTTTATGAGGATTTCGGGCAGCGGCAGGGATGGAAACAATTGAAACACCAGAAATGGAGCGTGCTTCTCATATTCTGCCGTCCAATTGCACAGTCAATGGGCAGAGAAGAATATTTCAGGGCAATATGCGTCAGGTTTATTGACCTAACATCGGCGTCATGGCAATTGTGTGCCGCATTTTTATGCGTCTTGCATAATTCATACTCATGAGGGTCACATATGTCCGACGACACCCTGCTCGACCGCGCGCTCATCCGCCTGGAAGAAGCTGCCAACCATTTGCAGATCGATCCGGATGTGACCGAGAAGCTGAAATATCCGCGTGAAACTACCAAGACACGGCTGCTGATCCGTATGGATGATGGGTCGCGCAAGTCTTTCCTCGCCTGGCGCTGCCGCTATGACGATACACGTGGCCCCACCAAGGGCGGCATTCGCTTCCACCCCGACAGCACGATCGAGGAGGTCGAAACGCTCGCCTTCTGGATGACCTTCAAGTGCGCGGTGATGAACCTGCCCTATGGCGGCGGCAAGGGTGCGATCCGCGTCGATCCGCATGAATTGTCCAAGTCAGAACTGGAGCGCCTGAGCCGCGCCTATGTTCAGGCCTTCGCCAATATCATCGGCCCCGACCGCGATATTCCGGCGCCCGACGTTTATACCAATGCCATGATCATGGGCTGGATGAGCGACGAATATAACCAGATCACCGGTCAGGTTTCGCCGGCCGTGATCACCGGCAAGCCGATTGCTCTGGGTGGCTCGCTGGGCCGCAATGACGCCACTGCCCGCGGCGGTTTCTACCTCGTGCGCAACCTCGCTGCCGAGCTTGGTCTCGACAAGGATCACACCGTCGCCATTCAGGGCTTTGGCAATGCCGGCCAGTTCTATGCCCGTCTCACCGCTGCCGATGGTAATTCGGTTGTAGCCGTGTCGGACTCTGCGGGTGCCATCTACCGCCCAGGCGGTCTCGATGTCGAAAAGCTGATTGCGGGCAAGAATGCTGGCCGTCGCGTCGCCGATATGGCTGCCGAACTGGGCGCCAATGTCATCACGCCCGACGAGCTGCTGGCTGTCGAAGCCGACCTGCTGGTTCCCGCTGCCCTTGAAGACATGATCACCAAGGACAATGCCGGCACGATCAAGGCCAAGGTCTTGCTTGAACTCGCCAACGGTCCGGTGACGCCCGATGCCGACAAGGTTCTCGAACAGAACGGCGTTATCGTTCTGCCCGACATTCTGGCCAATGCTGGCGGCGTCACGGTGTCCTATTTCGAATGGGTACAGAACCGTCAGGGCTATTACTGGGACCTCGAAGAAATCCACGCCCGCCTGCTCAAGATCGTGGAACGCGAAGGCCGCGCCATCTGGACCATTGCCAAGGACCGCAATGTCTCGGTTCGCTCGGCTGCCTATATCCACGCGTTGGGCCGTCTCTCGACCGCTATCGAAGCCCACGGCACCCAGCCATTTTTTGCGGGTTGATTAGAAAGCCTAGCACCGTGCTGCCCTCGGACTTGATCCGAGGGCCAGTTGCGGTCAGCACAAGCGGGCAAAGGTCCTCGGGTCAGGCCCGAGGACAGCGCGGTGACCGGGACCGGACGATTATCCTTATCCCCGTCCTTGCCTAAACACGCAAAATCCCGCTATGTGCGGCTCCAAGTGTACCCACCAGTACGGCGAGGAGTTTTCCCGACATGGCAACCCATTCCCTTTTCCTTCTGCCCGGCGACGGCATCGGCACCGAGATTATGGTCGAGGTGGAAAAGCTCATCGCCTGGACCAATGCCGAAGGGCTCACCGATTTCTCGACCGATAGCGGTCTTGCCGGCGGTGCTGCCTATGACAAGCATGGCGTCGCCATCACCGATGAGGACGTGGCCAAGGCCAAGGCCGCCGATGCTGTGATCTTCGGCGCCGTGGGTGGCCCCAAGTGGGATAATGTTCCCTATGAGCACCGCCCTGAGGCTGCTCTCCTGCGCCTCCGCAAGGAATTGGCCGTCTTCGCTAATCTGCGTCCTGCTATCTGCTATCCGGCGCTGGCCGAAGCCTCCTCGCTGAAGAAAGAGCTGGTCGAAGGCCTCGACATCCTGATCGTGCGCGAGCTGACCGGCGGCGTTTATTTTGGCGAACCCAAGACCATCACCGATCTGGGCGACGGCCAGAAGCGCGCTATTGATACCCAGGTCTATGAAACCTACGAAATCGACCGTATTGCCCGCGTCGCCTTTGATCTCGCCCGCACCCGTGGCGGCAAGGTCCATTCCGCCGACAAGAAGAATGTCATGAAGTCCGGCGTGCTCTGGGACGAAGTGGTCAAGGGCGTCGGCAAGGACTATCCCGATGTCGAGCTGCACCACATCCTGGCCGACAACGCGGCGATGCAGTTGGTGCGTACGCCAAAACAGTTCGACGTCATGGTGACCGACAATCTCTTCGGCGACATTCTCTCCGACGTCGCCGCCATGCTGACCGGCTCGCTCGGCATGCTGCCCTCTGCCTCGCTCGGCGCGCCTGATCCGGTCACCGGCAAGCGCAAGGCTTTCTATGAGCCCGTCCACGGCTCGGCCCCGGACATTGCCGGCAAGGGCATTGCCAATCCCATCGCCATGATCGCGTCCTTTGCAATGGCGCTGCGCTACAGCTTTGGCATGATCGAGCTGGCGACCCGTGTGGAAGACGCCATCTCTGCCGTGCTTAGCGATGGTCTGCGCACCGGTGACATCGCACAGGATAATCGCAAGACCGTCGGCACCGAGGAAATGGGCGCGGCAATTCTGGCGAAGCTCAAGCGCTAATTTTATCTGCTGGATGTCCCCCCGTCGCAGGCCGGGGCCCATCTCCATATCTCATGATGGATCCCGGCCTGCGCCGGGATGACATCGAGATTGGCGAGAGTTCAAAGCAACAAAAAGCCCCGATGTTTCCATCGGGGCTTTTTCATTTCAGTAATGCTGAAATTCTTATTCAGCAGCGCCTTCGGCGACAGCAGCGGCCTTGGCGGCGCGTTCTTCAGCGCGTTCCTTGGCCTTCTCGCCGGGAACGGCCTTGTTCGGGTTGTTGCGGGCTTCGCGCTTCACGAGGCCAGCAGCGTCGAGGAAACGCAGAACGCGGTCGGTCGGCTGGGCGCCAACGCCCACCCAATGCTGGGCGCGTTCATTGTTGAGCACGACGCGGTTTTCAGCGTCCTTGGCCAGGAGCGGATTGAAGGTGCCGATCTTTTCGATGAAACGGCCATCGCGCGGCGAACGGGCGTCAGCGATGACGATGTGGTAGAAGGGGCGCTTCTTGGTGCCGGCACGGGCAAGGCGGATCTTGAGAGCCATTTTTCAGTCCTGTCAGTAAGTCGGTTTAAGTCGGTTATTTTTTCTTGCCCAGACCGGGGAGGCCGGGGAAACGGGCTGCTCCGCCCAGACCGGGAAGAACCGGTCCGCCGGAGGATTTCAAAAGCGCATTAACGTCGCTGGGCAATGCCTTCTGCTGCGGCAGGTCTGCCGAGGGCAGGCCTTTCAATTGTTCGGGGTTGATACCGGCCTGACGCGCCATCTGTTCGAGCTGGGCCGGGTCCATCTTGGAAAGGTCGGGCATACCACCGAGCATCCCGCCCATCTTGCCGCCAAACATGCCGCCGAGAGCGCCCATGCCGCCCTTGGAGACTTTCTTCATCATGTCCGCCATCTGGCGGTGCTGCTTGGCGAGCTTGTTGATTTCGCTGACTTCGACGCCCGCACCGGCGGCGATGCGCTTGCGGCGGGAGGCGTTGAGCAGATCCGGTTCGGCCCGCTCCTTCTTGGTCATTGAATTGATGATAGCAACCTGACGGTCGAATACTTTTTCATCGACATTGGCGCCGGCCATGGCCTTCTTGAGCTGGCCTGCGCCGGGCAACATGCCCATCAGGCCACCCATGCCGCCCATCTTCTTCATCTGCAGAAGCTGGCTGCGCAGGTCGTCGAAGTCGAAAGAGCCCTTCTTGAGCTTCTTCGCCATCTTGGCCGCGTCTTCGGCAGAGACATGCTCGGCCGCCTTTTCCACGAGCGAAACGATGTCGCCCATGCCGAGAATCCGGTCGGCAATACGCGCGGGATGGAAATCTTCCAGCGCATCCATCTTCTCGCCGACACCGATCAGCTTGATCGGCTTGCCGGTGGCTGCACGCATGGACAGAGCCGCGCCGCCACGGCCATCGCCGTCAACGCGGGTCATGACGATGCCGGTAATATCGAGGCGGCCATCGAAGGAGCGTGCGACGTTAATCGCATCCTGACCGGTTAGTGCATCGACGACCAGCAGGATTTCGTGCGGGCGGGCGATGTCCTTGATGCTGACGGTTTCGGCCATCAGTTCTTCATCGATATGGGTGCGGCCCGCGGTGTCGAGAATGAGCACGTCATAGCCACCGAGACGGCCTTCGCGCTCGGCGCGGCGGGCAATCTCGACGGGTGTTTCAGTCGCGACGATGGGCAGCGTATCGACGCCGACCTGTTCGCCCAGAACGCGGAGTTGCTCCATGGCAGCCGGGCGGCGCGTATCGAGGGAGGCGAGAAGAACTTTCTTCTTCTGCTTGTCCTTGAGGCGCTTGGCGATCTTGGCGGTGGTGGTGGTCTTGCCCGAGCCCTGAAGGCCGACCATCAACAGCGTGACGGGAGCGGGGGCATTGAGATCGATGGTGACGGCATCGGAACCGAGGACGGAAACAAGCTCGTCATTGACGATCTTGACCACCTGCTGGCCCGGCGTCACCGAACGGGTGACTTCAGCGCCGACGGCGCGCTCGCGCACCTGTTCGACAAAGGCGCGAACGACTTCGAGCGAAACGTCGGCCTCGATCAGCGCCCGGCGGATTTCGCGCATGGCCGCATCGACATCGGCAGCGTTGAGCGCGCCGCGTCCACGAAGACCATCGAAAATTTTGCCAAGCCGGTCTGAGAGGCTCTCGAACATCTTTTTTCCTTTTCGCTCGCGGGGGCTAGTCCCCGGAGAGATAAGTGTCAAAAGGCCAAATGCAAAACCCACCCGCGGGCGCAACGCGCTGGCGGATGTTGGCCTCCGGGATCGTCGAACCCGTTTGGGGTCCCGGTCGGCTGGTCAGGAGCAAAAGCCTGATGAACGTGCTGGCTTTAGGGGAAAGGGGGGGCGGAGTCAATAAAAGCGGCGTATTTTCCGGCAATAGAACGTCCGTCACCGCAGCGATCAAGCACGACCGAGCAGCGCCATGATGCGTGAACGCAAATTGGACGGTGTTTTCAGCATGATTGCCTTGAGTGTAGGGCGCAGCATGACGTCCCAGAACTGGGTAATCGCCCAGCCTTTTGGCGTTACCGGCAGGGCAAAATCGCGCACCGGAATGGTGTGTGTAGCGAAGGTCAATTTATAGGGCATGGCAGGAACGCCCAGATCACAACCTATTAGCCCTTCGTCGGCGCAGGTTCTGATGATCTCGCTGAGATGCAGCTTGCCGGGACTTTCGTCTGTCTGGGAGAAATCGCGGGCGGCCACATAGGCGTAGTAGCGTCCGCCGTGAACGAAGCCCCATTGTTCTGCAATCGGGCGTCCATTGTGGGTCAGCGAAAAGGTTTTGAGCCCAATATTGTCGCGTCCTGCGAGGCTTTTGCAGAAGGCGGGGAAGCCACCATCGCTGAAAGCGCGCGATGTCAGCCCCTGTTCACGCAAGCGCTCAGCGCGGCCGGACAAGGTGCGTTCGATCAGATCGAGTTGAGCCTGTCTGTCGGTGACGATCTGATGGTCTACCGGACCGTCGCGCTCGAGCCGATTGCGGGCGTTGCGCATATTCTTGCGCGTCTTGGTGCGCACAGTGGCGAAATAGGCTGCGTAATCAGGAAATTCGTTCAGGGCGACATTGGGCGCGCCAGCTTCGCTCCCTGTCTTTATCGCATTTGAGGGCATAGCGAGTGCCAGCGGTGATCCTTCGCGCACTTTGAGCAAACTGATTGCGTCGCACGGTGCTGCTTTGGTCGCCGCCTGCAACAGCTTTTGCAGGGCAGCGCGGGGCTGTGTTCCGGGTGCCAGCAACATGTCGGCATATTGGGTGAAGCCATTGCCCAATGGCTCAAGAATCCGGCGCGCCCGGGTGCTAATGCGTTCGAGCGGCAGAATGGCAATCAGGCGATCGCCTTGTTCCAATATGGCAATAACGGGATCGAACTGTTTATTGCCGCGTGTGGCCTCAAAATCGAAAATGGCGTCGGCCCAGGCAAAACTTTGAAAGGGTGTCGCTCCGACACTGTATTTTTCCAGCGCCTGCCAGCGTTCCGCCAAGGCATCGATGTCCTGACGGGTCCGCACTATTCTGGCGGCTGACATGCGCGCAGGAGCCGCCGCGCTTTCGACGCGGTGGTGATCAGGCGCGGTCATGGTCTGGCTCGCGATCATTTTTCAAACGTAAGGGCCGGAATGTCCCGCACGCCTTCGGGCGCAGTCGGATCAACCTCGAAGTCGACGGAATAGACCTTCTTCTTCTGCGGGTTAAGCGGAGAGAATTTTACCGCACCGGCAAGACCGAGCTTGGCAAGATAAGAGAGGCCCGTCACCTGCTGGCTGAGGGACTTTAAGCCCAGCTTATTGCGCAGGATGCCATTGGCGTAATTGACCGCGTAATGCTTGCGCAGGTCGTCGGTCCAGTGCTCGGTGGTGAAGCTGACATTGAGCATGCCGTGATTGACCACACGGTGTGGCCCGTTGAGCGGCCAATGCAGCATCTGTCCGGCTTCCAGATCATAGACCTGCGCGAAATCGTCGAACCAGGGCTCGAACGGCATGTCGGTTTCGCGCAATTGGCCGAGGATCAGCTTTTCGAGCGCCGGCTGGGAAATGAAAGGTGCCTGTGCCGGATAAACGTAAACCTTCTTGGTGCCGCGCACCTGCCAGAGGCTCTGACCGGGCACGTCGGAATGGTACTTTACCGAAACATTGGGCGAGGAAATGAGGATGGTGAGGTTACGCTTGTAGCTCTCAAATCCCGGTACGCGCTCTTCAAACTCGGCATAGAGAGTTTCGAGCAGCGTGCCATATGCGGGATTGATCGAGGCCGGGGCGGTGAGGTTGACCCAGATATTGCCGCTCTTGACCGTCTCGATGACGTCGCGGCCCGAAAGTCCCTTGATCTGGCCCTCGCGACGCTTGGGCGGATTGCCTGGCGTCTTTTGCGAATAGTTGACGTGATAAGCTTCGCGCGGGGCGCGGTCGATCAGGTCGGCCAGCGCATCGTCTGAAAACAGGTTCGATGCGGCAAGACTGTGGCTAAGACGCAATGACTGATTGCCCCAGAGTTGGGGGTAATGGGGCTGCCAGTCGGTGATGATCTGGTCGGTGATCAGGGGCATGTTCATTCCGGTCTGGCTCCACAAATGCAGGCATGCGACAATTCTTCGAGCCTATATTGACCGCAACTGTGGGCAGAGACACGCCAAACCTGCCGGTCTGGTTAAGGGTAAGCCCAGTGCAAGTGGTTAAGATTAAAAGAAAATCATATCTGTTGCGCTGTTTGCAGCGATGACACCATTCCCTCGCCTCTGGCCTGGGCACTGGCAATTGGCCATCAGTTCCGCCATATAGAAACCGAAACCGCATGAAGCACGCATTGCTGGTCCATTTGCCGGGAAAACCATTGTGAGCGATGTCCCCTTTTTGAAGATGAACGGGCTGGGCAACCAGATCATCGTTGCTGACATGCGCGGCACAACGGCGCGCGTCACGCCGCAGGCTGCCATTGCGATCAATGGTCGGGCAGAGACCAAGTTCGACCAGATCATGGCCATCCACGATCCGCGCACGCCCGGCACGGCCAATTATATCGAGATCATCAATTCAGACGGATCGCTGGCGCAGGCTTGTGGCAATGGTATGCGTTGCGTGGTGCAGGCATTGTCGAGCGAGCAGGGCCGGCAGAGGTTCACCTTCGAGACTGTGGCGGGCATCCTGTTCGGCGAGAAAGCCGATAATGGTCTCATCACCGTCGATATGGGTACGCCCAAATTCGCCTGGTATGAGATTCCGCTCAATGAGGAATTTGCCGACACGCGCGCTGTCGAATTGCAGATCGGGCCTATCGACGCGCCGGTTCTGCATTCGCCTTCAGTGGCCTCGATGGGTAATCCGCATGCCACGTTCTGGGTGAAGGATGACGTGTGGTCTTATGCTCTGGACCGGTTCGGTCCTTTGCTCGAAAACCACCCACTGTTTCCGGAGCGCTGCAATATTTCGATTGCCAATGTGGTGTCCGCCGACCGCATCATTCTGCGCACTTGGGAGCGTGGCGCGGGGCTGACCGAGGCCTGCGGCACAGCGGCCTGTGCGGCTCTGGTCAATGCCGCCCGCACCAAGCGCACGGGCCGCAAGGCGACCATCACCCTGCCCGGTGGTGATCTGGTGGTCGAATGGCAGGACAATGACCACGTGACCCTGACAGGGCCTGCCGAGTTTGAATGGCGCGGCCAGCTTGATCCCGCTACCGGCGCATGGACGCGCAGCGAGGCCGCTTGATGGCGGTCGAGACGCTGACATTTGGATGTCGCCTCAATGCCTATGAAGGTGAGGTGATGAAGGCCGAGGCCGAAAAGGCCGGGCTCGACAATGCCATTATCATCAATACCTGCGCGGTAACCGCCGAGGCAGTCAAACAGGCCAAGCAGGCCGTACGCAAGGCGCGACGCGAAAATCCGGCTGCGCGCATCATCGTCACGGGCTGCGCCGCGCAGACCGAGGCGCGCTCCTTTGGCGATATGGATGAGGTCGATCTCGTCATCGGCAATGCCGATAAGCTCAAGGCCGAGAGCTACCAGCCGATGGTCTTTGGCACGTCGCTCAATGACAAGGTGCAGGTCAACGACATTATGAGCGTGCGGGAAACCGCCGGGCATCTGATCGAAGGCATGGATGGGCGCACCCGCGCCTTCGTGCAGGTGCAGAATGGCTGTGATCATCGCTGCACCTTCTGCATCATTCCGTTCGGGCGCGGGCCGTCACGCTCGGTGCCTATGGGGCTGGTGGTTGAGCAGATCAAAACGCTCGTCGGCAATGGCGTTTCCGAAGTGGTGCTAACGGGGGTGGATATTACCTCTTATGGGCCGGACCTGCCCGGAGCGCCGACGCTTGGCAGACTAGTGCAATCCATCCTGCGTCATGTGCCGGACCTGCCGCGCCTGCGGATTTCGTCCATCGACTCCATTGAGGCCGACCCGGCGCTTTATGAGGCGATGCCCGACAAAAGGGTGATGCCGCATCTGCATCTGTCGCTGCAATCGGGCGATGACATGATCCTGAAGCGCATGAAGCGGCGGCATCTGCGCGACGACGCCTTGGGGGTGATTGCCAAGCTGCGGACCTTGCGGCCCGACATCGTGTTTGGTGCCGACATTATTGCCGGGTTCCCAACTGAAACCGAAGAAATGTTCGCAAATTCGATGAATTTTATCAGTGAGGCCGGGCTCACCTATATCCATGCCTTTCCTTATTCCCCACGCCCCGGAACGCCCGCCGCCCGCATGCCACAGGTGGCCAAGGGCATCGCCCGCAAGCGTGCTGCCTTGTTGCGCGAGGCCGGTGAACGGCAATTTATCGCGCTGGCGCAGTCGCTGATTGGCAGGACAGAAAGCGTATTGATGGAGCGCGGTGGGGTCGGCCGGACAGAGCAATTCGTCCCCGTTCGGCTTGACGGTATTGCTGCCGGGCAATTGCTCCCGGTGCGGATCACGGGCATGGATGGGCAAAGGCTCATCGGCGAGCCCTTGCGCGCTGCGGCATAGATCGAAAGACAGGTAATGAGCGAGAAAAAAACCGGCTTCTTCCAGCGCCTCTTCGGCAACCAGCCGGTACCAAGCCCCGCGCCGCCGGAAGTTCTGCCCGAAACGCCGGTCGAGCCCGTAACCGCGCCGGTGCCCGCCGCGCCCGAACCCCAAACGCTGCCCGAGACGGCCAAGGCCAACGATATTCCGCCCCCGCCCGGTCCGCCGGAAACGACACCGGACTATATCGAGAGCATCGAAGACCAGTTCGTCGCACCAACCCCTGTTGTGGCCGAGCCTGCGCAGCCCCAGGGCTGGTTTCAGCGGCTTGCTTCGGGTCTCAGGCGCTCGTCGGACAATCTCACCACCTCGATCACGTCGGTTTTCACCAAGCGTAAGCTCGACGCGGCGACGCTGGATGAGCTCGAAGACGTTCTGATCCAGGCCGATCTTGGCATCGACACGGCCACTGCCATTACCGAGACCTTGCGCCGAGACCGGTTCGACAAGGATGTGTCGGGCGACGATGTGCGCACTGTTCTGGCCAGCGAAGTCGAAAAGGTGCTTGGTCCGATTGCGCGGCCATTGGTGATTGATGCCAGCAAGAAGCCCTTCGTCATCCTGATGATCGGCGTCAATGGCTCGGGCAAGACAACAACTATCGGTAAGCTGGCGCAGAAATTTACCCGCGAAGGGCGCTCGGTCATGCTGGCGGCGGGCGACACGTTCCGTGCGGCGGCCATAGAGCAATTGCAGGTCTGGGGGCAGCGGACTGGCGCCCCTGTCATCGCGCGCCCGGCGGGAGCCGATGCTTCTGGTCTCGCTTTTGATGCAGTCACGCAAGCAAAGGCGGAAGGTCGCGATGTGTTGATCATCGATACGGCTGGCCGATTGCAGAATCGCGACGAGTTGATGGACGAGTTGGAAAAGGTCATCCGCGTTATCAAGAAAGTCGATCCGGAAGCGCCGCATGCCACGCTTTTGACGCTGGACGCGACGACGGGGCAGAACGCGATGAAGCAGGTCGAAATTTTCGGCAAGCGCGCTGGTGTGACGGGGCTGGTCATGACCAAACTCGATGGGACGGCGCGCGGCGGCATTCTGGTTGCTATCGCCAAAACATTCGGTCTGCCGGTCCATTTCATCGGTGTCGGCGAGGGGGTGGAAGACCTCGAGCCCTTTGAGGCCGATGATTTCGCCAAGGCGATTGCTGGCTTTGAAATGTCCCGATAGGGCAAGTCTCTCCTGTGGGGAGATTTAAGGTGAGACGGCCATGAGAGCTATGCTCGAATGGCGGACAAATGACCTAATCTAACCATTGTTGCGGCCTATCGGCTTGCATCAGGGGTTTTCAGCCATCACATTGGCTGCCTATGCCATGGAAAGATCAATGACCGACAAAGCTGCCGAACCGGACGTCAACTGGGATGAACTTAAACCCCAGATTACCAAGCTGGCGCTTGAACTGGGGCCGCTGGTGCTTTTCTTCATCATGAATGCGCGCGCTGACATCTTTGTCGCCACCGCCTGGTTCATGGTGGCCATGGTCATTTCGCTGATCCTGAGTAAGCTGATCCTGAAGAAAATCGCGGTGATGCCGCTGGTGACTGGCGCAGTCGTGCTGGTGTTTGGTGGGCTGACGCTATGGCTGCAGGACGACACCTTCATCAAGATAAAGCCGACCATCACCAATATGCTTTTTGCCTCGGTGCTGTTGGGCGGCCTGCTGTTTGGCCAGTCGCTGCTCAAATATGTGTTTGGCGATGTCTATAAGCTCAAGCCTGAGGGCTGGTGGAAGCTGACGCTCAATTGGGGTCTGTTCTTCGTGCTGCTGGCGGTTGTCAACGAAGTCGTGTGGCGCACACAGACCACCGATTTCTGGGTGGCCTTCAAGGTCTGGGGGATCATGCCGCTGACGGTGATCTTCTCGATGACGCAATTGCCGCTGCTCAACAAATATGCCCCGGACGCAGAGCCGGTGCAGCCGCCGCCTATCGTCGGGCAAGGCTGACCATCTGCCTTTGGGAAGCGCTATGACCAATATTGTCTGCTCGGCCTGCGGCGCGACCAATCGTGTAGGTCAGGGCAAGGACCTGAATACGGGCAAATGCGGCAAGTGTGGCGTGGCCTTGTTTTTAGGCAGACCTGCCGACACGAGCGGCGCAATTGTCGAAAAGCACATAGCCCGCTCCGACATTCCGGTGCTCGTCGATGTATGGGCGCCATGGTGCGGGCCATGCAGGGTGATGGGACCGCAGTTTGAAGCGGCGGCCCGCGCAGCGGAGCCCGATATTCGTTTCGTCAAACTCAATTCTGATGAGAACCAGGAATTGGCAGGCAGGCTTGGTATTCGCGGTATCCCCACGATGATCCTGTTCAAAGACGGCAAGGAAGCAGGGCGCGTGTCGGGCGCTATGTCGAGCGCCGATATTCTGGCCTGGGTCCGTCAACACGCCGTTTGAAGCACTCGTTACGCGCATAGCACCAATGAAGGGCTGGCGCCGGGCCTTGTGATGCCCTATCTCCCGCATTCAAGAGCCGGGCTTTCCGCCGCGGCCATGCTGGAGGACTTGCCATGTCGGCCCAGACCCCCACCAAGCGCCTGACCATTCGCGATATCGCGGCCATGCGTCAGCGCGGCGAGGCTATCGCAATGCTGACCGCCTATGACGCGACTATGGCGCGGCTGGTTGAGATGGCCGGTGTCGACATGATCCTTATCGGCGACAGCCTCGGTAATGTCGTGCTCGGTCACGAGACAACCCTGCCTGTTACGCTCGATGATATGATCCGCCATGCCGCGGCGGTGAAGCGTGGCTCCAGCCATGCCTTGCTGGTCTGCGACATGCCGTTTGGCTCGGTGACAGACCCTGACACGGCTCTGCGCAATGCGGTGCGGGTGATGAAGGAAACCGGCGTCGAGGCGGTCAAGATCGAGGGTGGGCTGGCCATGGCGCCCACGGTTGAAAAGCTGGTGGGCCATGGAATTGCGGTCGTGGCTCATATCGGGCTGATGCCGCAATCTGTACACCAGATGGGCGGCTATTACATGCATGGTAAGGACGAGGCCTCTGCTGCGCGCCTGCGCGAGGAAGCGCGCGCGTTGGAAGCTGCTGGCGCTTTTGCCATTGTCCTGGAATGCGTTACGCCGATCTTGGCTGCGGAGATCACCCGCTCTTTGACTATTCCCACCATCGGGATTGGTTCGGGCAAGGATTGCGCGGGGCAGGTGTTGGTGGTCAATGACCTGATCGGGCTCAGCACCAATCCGCCGCCCAGTTTTGCCAAGCCGCGTGCTGATGTGGCTGGTGTCATCCGGGCTGCGGTGAGTGATTATGTGGCTGAGACCAAGGCCGAGCGGCAGCCTATTCCCATGCCGCGGCGGGCCGACTGATGGCCAATATTCTCATTGCGGTTTCGGGTTCGATCTCGGCTTACAAGATTGCCGATGTCGTTTCAGAGCTCGGTAAGGCGGGCCATAAGGTGCAGTGCCTGCTGACCAAGAGTGCCAGGGAATTCGTCAGTCCGCTGGTGCTCGAAACACTGAGCGGAAACAAGGCCTTGTCCGATGTTTTCGGGCCTGACGTTTCGGGCACCGAGCATATTGATCTGGCGCGCTGGGCCGACCTTATGGTGTTTGCGCCGGCGAGTGCAAACATGCTGGCGCGCCTAGCGCTTGGATTGGCGGATGATCTGCCGAGCACGGTGGCGCTGGCGACGGAAGCGCCGCTGCTGATTGCGCCAGCGATGAACACGGTGATGTGGGAAAAACCCATTGTGCAGCAGCATCTTGCGACGCTGGTGGCGCGCGGGGCTGAGGTGGTGAACCCGGCTTCGGGGCTTTTGGCCTGTGGCGAAGTGGGTATGGGTAAGCTGGCGCCGGTGGCTGAGATCGTTGCGGCGATCGAGCGCGCGGTGGGTCACTCGAGGGTCCTGGACCTCGTTGATGAACGGATTTTGATTACGGCGGGGCCGACGACGACAGCAATCGATGCTGTGCGGTACATCACCAACCATTCGACCGGACGCATGGGTGCGGCCATGGCGGAGGAAGCGCTGCGGCGTGGGGCAGTGGTCGACTATGTGCTGGGCGTCGACAAAGGCGTCGTGCGGCCTGTCGCGCCGCGTGGGGCCGAAGGACGGCTTCATGTCATCGAAGTGCGGACGGCAGAGGAAATGGCCGCTGCGGCACTGGAACGCCTGCCGGGCTCGACGGGCGTGGTCGCCAGTGCGGCGGTGATGGATTATTCGGTCGCCAGCCCGTCGGCGAGCAAGCTCAAGCGCGCTTCGGATGCCGTAGCCCTTGATCTGGTGCCGTCTGTCGATGTGCTCGGCGAGTTGCGCAAGGCGGCGCAAGGTCAGTGGTTTCTAGGGTTTGCCGCCGAGACCGACAATGTCGAGGCACATGGCAAGGGCAAGCTGGAGGCCAAGGGGCTCGACTATCTTTTTGCCAATCAGGTTGCGCGACTTGGTGAGGCCGGGACGACCGGCTTTGCGGTGTCGACCAATGCTGGTGTGCTGTTGGGCAAGGACGGATCGCGGCATGAACTGGCTTTGGGTAGCAAGGCCGAGATTGCCCGGCAAATCTGGGACATTCTTGCATGACCTTAATTTTGAAGGATAAAGCGGCGCTTAAGGCGTGGCGCGCTGCGTTGCCGGCCGGGCAGAAACTGGGTTTCGTGCCGACCATGGGCGCGTTGCATGCGGGCCATATCAGCCTGATGCGGCAGGCGCGGGACTTGGCCGACGTGGTCGTTGCCTCGATCTTCGTCAATCCGCTGCAATTCGGGCCCAATGAGGATTTGAGCCGTTACCCGCGGCCCATCGAGGCCGATATTGCCAAGCTTGAAGCGGCGGGGGTGGATGCGCTGTTTCTGCCATCGGTGGAAGACATGTATCCGCCCGGGGCATCGACTTTCGTTGATGAATCAATGGTTTCGCTACCATTGTGCGGGGCGGAACGGCCGGGGCATTTCCGTGGTGTGGCGACGGTGGTGTTGAAGCTGTTCAATCTGGTGCAGCCGCATGTGGCTCTGTTCGGCCAGAAGGATGCGCAGCAATGCGCGGTGATCGAGCGCATGGTGCGGGACCTCGATGTGCCGGTGGAGATAAGGCGCGGGGCCATTGTGCGGGAAGCGGATGGATTGGCGTTGAGCTCGCGCAATGTCTATCTGTCGGAAGAGGATCGGGCGGCGGCTCCGCTGATTTATCAAAGCCTTAGAGCAGTGGAGGCGGCTTACCGCGCGGGTGAGACGGACGCTGAAAAGCTCGCTATCATTGGCCGGAACGTGCTGGCGCAGTCCGATCGGATCACTCTGCAATATTGGGATGTGCGCGACCCGGAAAGCCTTGGCGGCATCGCCAAGGTGGGATCGCGTGGCGCTTTGCTCGCCGTTGCCGCATTTCTTGGTAAAACGCGGCTGATCGACAACCTGCTTTTGACGGTGAATGACGCCTGAGCGCGATTGGTTAGCAGACTGTTAGCTTTTCACGCCTCGGCAAGCTGGTTATTGCCGAAATAGCGCAAAGGTCGGATTTCATAAGAGCCAAGACCGGGATTGGCGACGGCGAGCTTTTTGGCAAAGTCGAGGGCTTCGTCCATCGTGTCGCAGTCGGCGACGTAAAAGCCCAAAAACTGCTCCTTGGTTTCGGCAAAGGGGCCATCGAAGACGACGGGCTCGCCGGAGCTCTTTTTGAGTGTCTTGGCCTGATCGGTGTTCCAGAGGCGGACCACAGGGCCGAGCTTTCCCCTGGCGTTCATTTCGGCCTGAACCGCGCCGAGCCGCTCCATGCAGGCTGCGTCTTCCTCGGCGGTCCAGCGGGAGACCTCGTTTTCCTCGTTATAGCAGAGAATAGCGTAGAGCATTGGCAGACCTCCTCGTGGCGGGGGACTATGGAGCCGCTTTTGTGCTCATGCAACCGGGGGCGGTGCTCGGCGGGCAATGGTAATGGTTGCGCCAATGGAGGCGGCCATGATGGCGGCGATGCCGGCGAGCTGACCGATGCCCAAAACTTCGTGGAGAATGATGAGTCCTGACAGGGCTGCGAAAGCGGGCTGGCCAGACATGAGGATGCCGAAGAGGCGGGCGGGAATGTGTGGCAGGGCAATCATGTCGAGGGCGTAGGGGATGGCGCTGGAGAGCAAAGCCACGGCAAGGCCCAAAAGAAGAATTTGCGGATTGACCAGAGCGGGAAGGGCCGCCACTGCGCCGAAGGGCAGGGCAATCAGGGCAGCGGTGGCGACGCCAAGCGCTGCGATATGCGGACCGCCGCCTGTGCCGGCGCGTTGGCCGAAGATAATGTAGCCAGCCCAGCAGCCTCCAGCACAAAGGGCGAGCACGACGCCGATGGGCGAAATATCGCCTGACGATTGGGTCCAGGGCAGCAGCAGGGCGAAACCGGCGACGGCCAGCACGATCCAGAAGAAATCGAGCGGTTTGCGCGCGCCGAAGAGCGCGACGGCCAATGGGCCGGTAAATTCGAGCGCGACGGCAATGCCGAGGGGAATGTGTTCGAGGGCTGCATAGAAGAAGAGGTTCATTGCGCCCATGGCCACGCCATAAAGGAGGACTGCGCGCCATTGCTTTTTGTCGAGCCGATAGCGCCATGGGCGGAAGACGGCGATGAGGACGAGAGCGGCGAGGGTGAGGCGTAGTGCGGTCGCGCCCTGAGCACCAACCAGCGGGAAGAGCATTTTGGCAAAACTGGCCCCTGTCTGGGTGAAGACCATGCCGAGGGTGACGAGGAGGACAGGGAGGGCGATGGAATTGGGCCGCACGGCATGGGGCTTTCGGGGAAGCTGGGCTTAGTGGAACAGGCCGGTGCCCGCCGCGTCCTTGTAGTTGATTTTTGCCGGCTTGAGTAAGCCCGGATCGAGAAGGCGGGCGTTGATGCCCAAGGTTTTGCGCGTTGAGTTACGAGGCAACCAATGCGTGACGCATCCGCAATCGGCACAGCGGTGGAAGTCGACATTCTTGCCATTCCAGGCATAAGTGTCAGCCGGTTGGCGGGCCTCGATCACCACATCAGCGATCTCGTAATATACCCAAAGCACGCCGTAGCGTCGGCAGAGGCTGCAGTTGCAATGGGTGATTTCCAAGGGCGCTTTGGGCAGCCTGATCGTAACTGCGCCGCAATGGCAGGAGGCTGTCGGGTCCGTCACGCTGTCATTCCATAAGATGGGCAGTCCATCTCAATTCTAGTCGAACGAAGGCGAGATTGCAGTCGGCAATTGACCATTGGGCATGAATTCTTTAGCCCTTGGATACCCGGAACAAAGGATGAATCTCATGGAATACCGTTATCTTGGCCGCTCGGGTCTGAAAGTGTCGGTTCTGACCATGGGGACGATGACCTTTGGTGGCAGTGAGAAGATCGGCAATACCAGCGCGGCGGATGCGGCGCGGCAGGTGGATATGTGTCTCGATGCCGGAATCAATCTCTATGACGGGGCCAATGTCTATAATGCGGGCGTGTCGGAAGAGATTCTGGGCGATATTCTGGCCGAGAACGGGCGGCGGCAGAAGGCGCTGATCGCCACCAAGGTGCGCTTCAGGATGGGCGACGGGCCGAACGATGCCGGCCTCTCGCGCCACCATATCATCGCGCAGTGCAAGGCGAGCCTTAAACGGCTCAAAACCGATGTGATCGATCTTTATCAGGTGCATGAATGGGATGGGCAGACGCCCGTCCAGGAAACCATGGAGGCGCTGGATACGCTCGTCCGGCACGGGCATGTGCGCTATATCGGCTGCTCGAATTATTCGGGCTGGCATATTTCAAAAGCGCTGGCTTCTGCCGACCAGCGGCACAATGCGCGCTTTGTGTCCCAGCAAATCCATTATTCCCTGCATAGCCGCGACGCCGAATATGAACTGGTGCCGATTTCGCAGGATCAGGGGCTGGGCATTCTGGTCTGGTCGCCGCTGGCGGGTGGGCTCCTTTCGGGCAAGTATCGCCGCGACAGCGAGCCGGAAAGCGGGCGGCATGTTGGCGGGTTCCGCGAGCCGCCGGTTTATGACTGGGACAAGCTCTATTCGGTTATCGATGTGCTGGTGGCCATTGCCGAGGAGCGGGGCGTCTCCGGCGCACAGGTGGCGCTGAGCTGGCTGCTGGGGCGGCCGGGGGTAACGTCGGTCATCATTGGCGGGCGCAACGAAGCCCAGTTTGCCGACAATATCGCGGCGGCTGATTTCAAGCTCAGTGATGCGGAACGGGCTCGGCTGGATGCCGTCAGTCGCCCGCCGCTGCTTTATCCTTATTGGCATCAGTCGTTTACGGCGCAGGACCGATTAAGCAAAATCGATCTCGACCTGATCGGGCCTTATGCTGAGGAGTTCAAGCGTGGCTGATCTGGTTTTTGCGGCGCCGGAGCCCGTTGTCGTGCCCGTGCGGGGCGGTGGGTTTTTCCTGGTGCGGCGCATCTATTGCGTGGGGCGCAATTATGCCGAGCACGCCCGCGAAATGGGCCATGATGATCGCGAGCCGCCGTTCTTTTTCGACAAGCCAGCGGATGCGGTGCTGATTGGTGGCGCGGAGATGTTCTATCCGCCGGAGACGGTGGACCTGCACCACGAGATCGAACTGGTGGTGGCTATAGGCAAGGATGGCCGCAATATTGCGGAGGGCGATGCGCTGAGCCATGTCTTCGGCTATGGCGCCGGGCTCGATATGACGCGGCGCGATTTGCAGGCGCTGGCGAAAAAGGCCGGGCGGCCATGGAGTTTTGCCAAGGGGTTCGACCAGTCCGCGCCTTTGGGCGATCTGGTGCGAGCAAGCGAGATCGGCCACCCGGACAAGGGCGCGATCACGCTCAGCGTCAATGGTGTCGAGCGGCAGCGGGGCGATCTGGCGGATCAGATCTGGTCGGTGCCGGAGACGATTGCCTATCTCAGCCGCTTTGTGGGGCTAAAGGCCGGTGATCTGATCATGACCGGCACGCCTGCTGGTGTTGGTGCTGTGGTGCGCGGGGATGTGCTGGAAGGCGCCATCGAGGTCGTGGGCACTGTGTCGACGGTGATTGTCTGATGGCGCCTGTCTGGTCGAGCCAGCAGGATGCGGCTTTGGTGGCGGTTTCGGCCTGGCTCAAGGATCGTAATGGGCCGCAGGTTTTTCGCCTGTTTGGCTGGGCAGGGACCGGCAAATCGACGCTGGCCGTGCATCTGGCGCAGGATATTCGCAACGTCAAATATGCCGCCTTTACCGGCAAGGCGGCGCTGGTGATGCGCAAGCGCGGCTGCAAGGGCGCACAGACCATTCATAGCCTGATTTATACGCTGGTGAGCGAGGGGGATGGTGAGCCGCGCTTTGTGCTCGACCCTGAAAGCCCGGCGGCTGATGCTGACCTGATCGTTATCGATGAGGTCTCGATGGTGGATGAGGTTCTTGGGGCGGACCTTCTGTCCTTCGGGGTGAAGGTGCTGGTGCTGGGGGATCCGTTCCAGCTGCCGCCGGTGCAGGGCGCGGGGTTTTTCATCAGTGAAGAGCCAGACGTGATGCTGACCGAAATTCATCGGCAGGCTGCGGATAATCCGATCATTCAACTCTCCATGGCGGTGCGCGAGGGGGGCTTTCTCGAACATGGTGCTTATGGCGAAAGTGTCGTGGTGGGCCGCGATAAGGTGGATCGCGATGCGGTGATGCAGGCCGATCAGGTTCTGGTGGGCCGCAACAAGACGCGGCTGACCTATAATGATCGGCTGCGCGAATTGCGGGGGCTGCCGTTTCACGAGCCGGTGGTGGGCGACCGGATGGTCTGCCTCCGCAACAATCCGCGCAAGCGCCTGCTCAATGGGCAAATCTGGATCGTCACCGACGCCACGCGCCGCACCAATGGCAAATGGAGCCTGATGCTGGCCGATGACGAGGGCAAGGGCGAGACCAAAGTGCTCACCCACAAGGCGTTTTTCTCCGGGGAGGAAGATGCGATGGGCTGGCCGGAGCGGCGGCAGTTTGACGAATTCACCTTTGGGTACTGCCTCACCGTCCACAAGGCGCAGGGCAGCCAGTGGGACAATGTCTATCTGTTCGATGAGAGCTTTGTGTTTCGCGAGGAGCGGGCACGCTGGCTATATACGGGGATTACGCGGGCGGCAGAGAAGATCACGATTGTGAGTTGAGGTTTTTGCAAGGCCGGTTAAGTGCAAGACTAAGGACCAAAAACCGGGCTGTCCTCGGGCCTGACCCGAGGACCACTAACCGCATGAGCCGCTCTGGAAATGGCCCTCGGATCAAGTCCGAGGGCAGCGCGGAGTGTGGGGCGACATCCTGCCATTCGATCGTATCGCTCTGTATTATCTGCAATAGCCAGCCGTCAGCCTCGGGCCCGAGGCTGACGATCAAGGCGGATGACAACCGGCTGGCCTTCTGGTCGTTCAGCCTCAGTTCAGTCAAACTTGATATGACCTATAGGGATAGCGCGCTTGCCCGCTCGGGTGCTTGCGCTCGGTTTTCTCTTGGCCCATCCTGCATATAGATATTTCCGGAGGCGCGAATGCACCATGATACCCCCCTGATCTCCACGATCGTCGCGGGTCTGGTGCTGGCCTATATTTTTGGCATGGTGGCCAATCGGCTGCGCCTGCCGCCTCTCGTTGGGTATCTGTTTGCCGGTATCATCGTGGGGCCGCATACGCCGGGCTTTGTGGCTGATCAGGCGCTCGGCTCGCAACTGGCAGAGCTTGGCGTTATCCTCCTCATGTTCGGGGTGGGGCTGCATTTCTCGTTGCGCGACCTGATGAGTGTGCGGGCGCTGGCCATTCCCGGCGCGGTGGTGCAGATCGGGTTTGCAACGGCTTTGGGCGTCGGCCTGGGGCTGCTTTTGGGCTGGAATCTGGGTGGGGCGCTGCTGTTCGGGCTGGCGCTTTCGGTCGCGTCCACCGTGGTGCTGCTCAAGGCATTGCAGGACAGGCGGCTGGTCGAGAGCGAGCGTGGCAGGATCGCGGTTGGCTGGCTGATCGTCGAAGACCTCGCCATGGTGTTGGCGCTGGTGCTGGTGCCAGCCATTGCCGGGCTTTATGGCGTCAATACCGGTGTGCATGACCCCTTCGTGTCTTTTGTCGAGCGGCTGATTGGCAGCTCCATCGGCATCTGGGGGGTGCTGGCGATTACGCTGGTCAAGGTTGCTGCTTTTGTCGGTTTCATGCTGGTGGTGGGGCGGCGGCTCATTCCCTTTGCGCTGCACGCGACGGCGCATACCGGGAGCCGCGAACTGTTCCGGCTGGCGGTGCTGGCGATTGCGCTGGGCGTTGCTTTGGGCTCGGCGACGCTTTTCGGCGTGTCATTGGCGCTGGGCGCGTTCTTTGCGGGTATGATCCTATCGGAAAGCGAGCTGTCGCACCGGGCAGCCAATGAAACGCTGCCACTACGCGATGCGTTTTCGGTGCTGTTTTTCGTGTCGGTTGGCATGCTGTTCGATCCCTATATCCTGATCGAGCAGCCTTTTGCGGTGCTGGCGACGGTGTTCATCATCGTCATCGGCAAGTCGCTGGCGGCGTTCGGGATCGTCTTGGCCTTCAGCCGACCGGTGGGCACGGCGCTGACCATTTCGGCCTCGCTGGCGCAGATTGGCGAATTCTCCTTTATTCTCGCCAGCATGGGCGTGGCGCTGGCCATATTGCCGCCGGAAGGGCAGGATCTGATCCTTGCCGGGGCGCTGATTTCCATCGTGCTCAATCCGCTGGTGTTCTGGGTCACCGACCGGATGCGTCCGGCGCTGGACGCACGTTTTGGCGGCGTGGAGAAGGCCGAGCCAGTGGTTGGCTCCCCTGTTGAGCCGAGCATGGCGGCGAAGGGGCCGGCTGTGACGGATAAGCCCAGCGAAGGCGCTGTTGATCGCGGGGTGCATGGCGCAGACGACGATACGGGCGAGCCCAGCCGGCAAAAGGGCCATATCGTTATGGTCGGCTTTGGGCAGGTGGGGCGGATCGTGGCGGCTGGCATCAGGCAGGATGGCGGTGCGCTGGTGGTGATCGAGGATTCCGATGCCGATGTGGCCGCTGCGCGGGCGGCGGGGCACGAAGTGGTGTTCGGGAATGCGGCGCGGGCCGATGTGCTCAAACTCGCCAATCTTGGCGAGGCGCGGTGTCTGCTTGTGGCGATTTCCAATGGGTTCGAGGCTGGCTCGGTCTGCGAGAGCGGGCGCAAGCTCAATCCCGACATAACCATCATAGCCCGTGCCTATTCCGAGGAGGAAGAGAGCTTCCTCAAAGGGCTGGGCGCGTCGGTGATCATTCGCGGCGAGCAGGAAATCGGCAAGGGCATTCTCGCCTATATCCGGGCTGAAGCGCCGCCGAAATTGCCGGAGGCGGGCAATATTCTGGCGCAAGCGGCTTTGGCGAGTGTGATGCCGGTTTCGGTGGCGGCGCCCAAGACGGAGCCGGTGCCTGAGATAACGGTGATCGAGGCACCGTTGGTGGCTGTTGAACCTGCTGAACCTTCGGAAGGTACTGCTGATGATGTCATCGTCGTGCCTCCTGCTGAGCTGGAAGTGATTATCTCGGATGAAACGGCTGAGATTAACGACGGTGCTACAGCGACCGGCGGGCCGGTTATCGAGGATGTCGCGCTGGAGGATAGCGCCTCGGCAGTGACTGTGCTCGATGAACGCGCTCAGGATGACGACATTCCCAAAGTGCTGCAAGCGCCTGCGCTGGCGCCCCAGCCAGTGGCTGCAATTGTGGCTGAAGCGGAAGTGCCACCAGCGTCAGAAGTCCCGCCAGAGGCGGTGAATGACGCGGAGGAAGCCGACAAGGGTAGCGTCGTGGAGGCTGAACCTGTAGAGGTCGTGGTGCCGCCGGTTGAGCCGGAGCCAAGGGGGCGGGGCGGCAAGAGGAAGAGATGATTTCGCAGAAGGCCAAATATGCCCTGCGTGCGCTGGTGTCTCTGGCGCGGGCCGGGCGCGGGGAAAGCCGCATGATCGGGGAAATCGCGCAGGAACAGGCGATCCCCAAGAAGTTTCTGGAGCAGATTTTGCTCGAACTCAAACGCGCGGGTTTCGTCAACAGTCGGCGCGGACGCATGGGCGGCTATGAACTGCTCAAAGCGCCAGAAGAGATCATGTATGGCGAAGTGTTGCGGCTGATCGATGGGCCGATCGCGCCGCTGCCATGCTTGTCCAAAATCGCTTACAAGAAATGCGAAGACTGCAGGGACGAGGCGGCGTGCGAAATTCGCCACGTCTTTGAGCGGGTAACGCTGGCAACGCGCGCGGTGCTGGATCGCACCAGTCTTGCGGATTCGCTGAGTCTGGAAGACCTGCCGGTCGAAGCCGCCTAAGCTTTATCGCTCTTGCTGCCGCATATGGAGCCGTATGTTAAACTGCGGCATGCAACGCATGCGTCTCTACACTGAGGGCGGCTAAAGATGACATGTCCAACGGGGGGGAGCCGCTTTCGCGGGAATGACGCAGTGAATGCGGAAAACCCGAAATGAATAGTCCCTTCAAGAGGGACGAGTAGGCCGCCATTGTGTGGAGCAGCCGGTTCGATCCCGCAATACTGCCATCAGCAAAAAGGCCGCCCGGAGGCGGCCTTTTCGTATTCGGAAACCGAGAAGTCTTACTTCTCGAGGATCAGGTTGATCGCGGACTCGCGACCGTCACGACCGGTTTCGACTTCGTAGGAAACCTTGTCGTTTTCGTAGAGGCCGTCGACGCCCGAACGCTGCACAGCGGAAATGTGGACGAAGTGGTCCTTGCCGCCGGTTTCTGGGGTGATGAAGCCGAAGCCCTTGGTGGTGTTGAAGAACTTAACGGTGCCGTTGATACGGGACATATTGATAATCCTAAAAGCTCGAGCCTGAGGCGATACGAGCGGTTTGCCTCTGCGACATGCAAGAGGACTGCCAACGTTCGCAAGACAGATCAGTGAGCCAAGGACCGGAATGACCGGCAACAGGCAGCCGACTTAGGCTGAAAACGCATTTGGCTCTTATGCCACAGATTGTGGAGAAGAACAAGATGACGCCCACGAGGATTGATTTGAGCGTTTCTGATTGCCGGCCTCGTTCACTTGCGGGCTGCAGTTACCGCATGAGGGGCGAAAGTCTGGGCGGGTCAGAGTTGTTGGTTCTGGTAGGGACTGTATGCGCGCTTCGGCTTTCGAGAGCCGATTTGTTTTGCAGCGTGTTTTGTGAACGGCCCTCGGGTCAGGCCCGAGGGCAGCGCAGTGGTGCGGCGGAGAGCGGGGCTTACATTGGCTATGCGGGTCTGGCGATATTAGCCGAACACGACGGTCTTTTTGCCGTTGAGCATGACGCGGCTTTCGAGATGCAGTTTGACGGCACGGGCGAGAACGCGGCTTTCAATGTCGCGTCCAGCTGCAACCAGATCGTCCGGGCTCATGGCGTGGGTGACGCGGGCGGTCTCCTGCTCGATGATCGGGCCTTCATCGAGGTCGGGTGTCACATAATGAGCGGTGGCGCCGATGATCTTGACGCCGCGCTCATGGGCCTGATGGTAGGGCTTGGCACCTTTGAAGCTGGGCAGGAAGGAGTGGTGAATATTGATCACCTGCCCGAAGAGGCGGGTGGAGAGATTGTCCGAGAGCACCTGCATATAGCGGGCGAGAACGACCAGATCGGCGCCCGATGATTTGACCAGATCGAGAACCTGCGCTTCCTGCTGGGCCTTGGTGTCTTTGCTGACCGGCAGGTAGTGGAAGGGAATTCCAGCATCTTCTGCGATCTTGCGGGCTTCTTCGTGATTGGAAATCACGGCGGCGACCTCGGCGTCGAGCCAGCCGACGCGGATCTGGTAGAGCAGGTGGAGAAGGGTGTGGTCGAATTTACTGACCATGATGACGACGCGCTTCTTGCGGCTCTGGTCATAGAGCGCGGTCTTCATGTCGAAGCGCTCGATGGGCGATTTCAACGCCTTTTCGATTGTGTCGCGGCTCATGCCTTCGGGGGCCGTGAAGGCCAGTCGCATGAAAAAGCGACCGGTTTCCTGATCCCAAAATTGATTGCTTTCGGCAATATTGGCATTGAGCGCGGCCAGTTCGGTGGTGATGGCGGCGACAATGCCGGGCCGGTCGGCACAGGAAAGGGTCAGGACGAAATTGGCCGACGGCATTGCTGCCTCCATTGCATTGATCGGGCAGGGGTATCGGCGGGCGGAGGGATTTCGTCAAGTCTGTCGCGCCGAGATGTGTCGGCATGTGCCTGTTTGGTGCGTCGCGCCGGGCGGGCAAAAGAAAAGGGCCGCTCCAAAGAGCGACCCTTCCCTGAGCTTTTAAGGCCTTGAGAGCCTCAGGAGGCGTGTGCTGTTAGCCGAGATCACTCCCAGTCATCACACGAAATTCCAGACCTTCCTCAAGAACCACATTCTCAAAAGACACTGGATCACCTCCTTTGCATTGGTTGAACATGACGTGAGTGTGCGCCTGATTTTCGGGGGTGTCTAGTCACGAAAGCTTCACATCACTGGCGAGAGGCTTGCCCCCGGCCAGCAAGGGCAATCATTGCCTGCGCGAAGACATAGGCTGCAACACCGAAGATGACAGCGATGATCGATGCTGCCGGATGCTGACCGGGTGCCCAAAGCACCATGGTGACCCAGGAGACCAGAAATGTGCCAAGGCAGAGATTGCGTTCAAGGAAGGCTGCATTGATCGGAGCCCGAGCGCTGCTGGGATCAAAGGCCCTGGGAACAAGCACAAAGCCGATGGCAAAGGGGATGGAGAGCAGCGCCTTTAAGGCGATGAGGCTGATGTCATTGCCATGGAATGCGCTGCTGGCCACGGCCACGAGCACAAGGACGGCGGAGAGGGCGAGAGTCAGCCAGGGGTTATGCGCTGGCGCATGATCGGAAGGCGGGTTTTGCATCTGCATTCTCCTTTCACCGAAAACAGTTTGCGGGGAGAATGTGGGCAGGATGGGGCAGGATGCCTGGCGCGGTCGCGTTGGGATTGGCGAGTGGCCCTCGGGTCAGGCTCGAGGGCAGTACGGTGATTTTGGCAAGAGGGGCTCAGGCGCGCGCCTTTTTGGGGCGCGAGCGGAGCTGGATGATGGTGGCGGCAAGGACGCCGAGGGCCACGATGCCGATGATGATGGTGGCGAGCGCGTTGACGTCGGGGGAGACGCCGAGGCGGACCTTGGAGAAGATCACCATGGGCAGGGTCGATGAGCCGGGGCCGGAGACGAAGCTGGCGATGACCAGATCATCGAGCGACAGGGTGAAGCCAAGCAGCCAGCCCGAGACCAGAGCCGGGGCAATGATGGGCAGGGTGACGTCGAAAAAGGTGCGGATGGGGGATGCGCCGAGGTCCATGGCAGCTTCTTCGAGGCTCCTGTCGAAATCGGAGAGGCGCGACTGGACCACGACCGCAACATAGGCGGTGCAGAAGGTGGCGTGGGCGATGACGATGGTGAGGATGCCACGACCCTGCGGCCAGCCGAGCATGCTCTCCATGGCCACGAAAAGCAGGAGCAGCGAGAGGCCGGTGATCACGTCCGGCATGACCAGGGGTGCCGAGACCATGCCGGAGAACAGGGTCCGGCCACGGAAGCGGCGGAAGCGCACCAGTGCCACTGCGGCCAGCGTGCCGAGCACCAGCGCAATGGTCGCGGCAATGGCGGCAATCTGCAGGCTCAGGATTGCCGCATTGATCATCTGTGGATCGCGGAACAGTTCACCATACCATTTGAACGAAAAGCCGGTCCACACCGTCACCAGCCGGTTCTCGTTAAAGGAGAACAGCACCAGCGACACGATGGGCGCATAAAGGAAGGCAAAGCCGAGAACCGCGGCGATGGGGAGAAACCAGCCTCTTTTGAACATCTTACTTCTCCACCACCGAGTTCTGTGCCCGCTGCAACAGCATGATGGGCACGACGACCACGACGAGCATGGCGCAGGCCACGGCGGCAGCGCGCGGCCAATTGGTGGACGAGAAGAATTCGTCCCAGAGCACGCGTCCGATCATCAGGGTTTCGGGGCCGCCGAGCAGCGAGGGAATGACGAACTCGCCGATGGCCGGAATGAAGACCAGCATGGAGCCGGCGATGATGCCGGGAAGCGAGAGCGGCAGGGTGATGGTGAGGAAGGTGCGCAGGGGGCGCGCGCCAAGATCGGCGGAGGCTTCTAGTAGAGAATCGTCGAGCTTTACCAGATTGGTGTACAGCGGCAGGATCATGAAGGGTAGGTAGGTATAGACGAGGCCCACATAGACCGCGAAATCGGTCTGCATCATTACCAGAGGCTCGATGCCGAAAAGGCCCAGGAACTGGTTGATCACGCCATTGCCGCGCATGAAGCCGGTGAGCGCGTAGACGCGCAGCAGGAGCGAGGTGAAGAAGGGCAGAATGACCAGCATCAGCAGAATGTTGCGCCAGGGGCCGGGCGCGCGGGCGATGGCATAGGCCATCGGATAGCCGATCAGCAGAGTGATGATGGTGGCGATAAAGGCAATGCGGATCGAGGAGAGATAGGCCGCGACATAGAGATTGTCGGTGAACAGGCGAATATAATTGTTGAGATGCAGGGTGAGCTGCACCGTGCCCTCATCGGAAGTGAGAAGCGGCGAGAATGGCGGGCGGCCAAACTGTTTGGTCGTTAGGGAAATGCCAAAGACCACGAAAAGCGGAATGAGGAAGAAGACCAATAGCCAGATGACCGGCGCGGCCAGCACCAGCATCCGCCCGGTTATGCCAACTTTGGCGAGGCGCTTTTCGACGGCGCTCCACGGGCGCAACCGTTGCAGGCGGCGGGGTGGCGGATAGGTGGGTTCGTGGGAGGTGGTCATACCGTCAGCACCGATCCGGCATTGTCGTCCCAGGTCACATAGACCTTCTCATCCCAGGTGATGGCGTCGGGATTGCCGCGTACATTATTGGTCTGGCTGACACGGATGCGTTTGCCGCTTTCGAGGGCTACCTGATAGACCGAAATATCGCCGAGATAGGCGATTTCCTCGACAATGCCGGTGGTGACATTGGCGTTGAACGGGTTTTCGGGCTTTTCGCGGGAAAGGGACATCTTTTCGGGGCGGATGGCCCACCACAGAATCTGGTCGGGCGCGCAGTCGACGCCGTGACCGACATAGATGTCGCAGACCAGTTCTGCCGAGCGGATGCGGACATGATCGGGCTCGTCTTCGGTGACGGTGCCTTCGACCATATTGGCGGAGCCAATGAAGTTGGCGACAAAGCGGGAATTGGGGAATTCGTAAATGTCAGTGGGCTCGCCGATCATGGCGATTTCACCCTGATTCATGACGCCAATGCGGGTGGCAAGGGTCATCGCCTCTTCCTGATCGTGGGTAACGACGATGAAGGTGACGCCGAGGCTTTCCTGAATTTTGACCAGCTCGAACTGGGTTTCCTCGCGCAGCTTCTTGTCGAGCGCGCCGAGCGGTTCATCGAGCAGCAGGAGTTTGGGGCGCTTGGCGAGGGCGCGGGCAAGGGCGACGCGCTGGCGCTGGCCACCCGAGAGCTGGTGGGGCCTGCGCTTGCCGTAATCCTGCAATTTGACCAGCGTCAACAATTCAGCGACGCGGGCGGCGATCTCGTCCTTGGGCAGGTGGTCGCGCTTCAGGCCATAGGCGATGTTCTGCTCGACAGACATATGCGGGAAGAGCGCATAGGACTGGAACATCATATTGACCGGACGGTTATAGGGCGGCACTTCGGTCATGTCCTGACCATCGATTTCGATGGTGCCGGAGGTGGGGGTCTCAAAACCCGCCAGCATGCGCAGAAGCGTCGACTTGCCGGAGCCCGAACCACCCAACAGGCAGAATAGCTCGGAGCGATAAATATCGAGCGAGACTTCATGCACCGCCGAGACGTCGCCGAATTTCTTGGTGACGTTCTTGATGCGCACGAAGGGCTTGTTGTTGGCGGTATCGCGCCACGGCCTTGTGTCGATTGCCAGCTGAGGTTTTTTAGCCATGAGCGGTCTGCCCGAAAGAGTGAAGGGGCGGTTTGGAAACCGCCCCTCGTATTGAGAATTACTGGCCCGTTTTGATGCGGGTCCAGGTGCGGGTCAAGGTCTCTTCGTAATCAGGGCTATGCGCCTGCATCACGAAGGCCTTGGCGATGGTTTCTTCGGGCGGGTAGATGCCCGGATTGGACTTCACTTCCTCGTCCACAAATTCCAGCGCCGGAAGGTTGGGGTTGGCGTAGTAGACATAGTTGGTGATGGCCGCCACGACCTCGGGTTCGAGGATGTAGTTGATGAACTTGTGGGCATTGTCTGGATGCGGGGCATCGGCGGGAATGGCCAGGAAGTCGAAGAGCGTTGCCGCACCTTCCTTGGGGATCAGATATTCGATGTCGACGCCATCGCCGGCATTGTCCGAGGCGATGAAGATGTCACCCGAATAACCGAGCGCCAGACAGATTTCGCCATTGCCCAGATCGTCGATATACTGCGACGAGTGGAAGTAGCGGATATAGGGCTTGATGGAATTCATCAGCTCTTCGGCCTTGGCGAGGTCTTCGCTCGACTCTGAATTGGGATCGAGGCCGAGATAGTGGTTGGCGATGCCCATGACTTCGGAGGACGAGTCGAGGACGGCTACGCCGCAGGAGGCGAGCTTTTCGACGACTTCCGGCTTGAACAGCAGGTCCCAGCTGTCGAGCGGTGCATCAGCGCCCAGGGCAGCAGTGACCTTTTCGACATTGTAGCCCAGCCCGATCGTGTTGATCATATAGGGCACGGCATGGGCGTTGTCGGGGTCCTGCGCGGTGGCGGTGGCCATGACGGCGGGATCGAGATTGCCGAGGTTGGTGAGTTTGGACTTGTCGAGCGGCAGGATCAGATTGGCCTTGATCTGGCGTTCGAGGAAATTGCCCGAGGGCACGACGATGTCGTAGCCGGAATTGCCTGCGAGGAGCTTGGCGTCGACGATCTCGTTATTGTCATAGACGTCGTAATTGACCTTGATGCCGGTTTCCGCCTCGAAATTGGCGATGGTGTCCTCGGCAATATAGTCGGACCAGTTATAGACGTTGAGAACCGGTTCTTCCTGAGCGATGGCGGGGCTGGCGGCCAGCAGAGCGCCCAAGGCAATGGCGAGCGACTTTTTCATGTGTTGAGTCTCCTATGGGGACCGGGATGGAGGCAATTGGCGTCTTTAGGGACGGCCGGTTCTGCGCTTCTAAAACGCAATTCCGCGGAAGGAGCCGCGGCTCAGCCCCGGGGGCTCATCTTTGAGAACCCGGAATACAAGAAATCAGAATCTGAGAGTGTACTGCGGATGCACGCCAAAAGGCGGCCGGCATAGTCGCTGCAATTTGCCCAAAGCAGGGCTCACATCGAGGCGCGAACGATGCGCCATCAACAATGGTCTTGGTCAGCGAAGTGCCCTTTCCCTCATCAATGAGGGGCAAATTATCGCCAAATCCCTAGGGCGACAAGGGATTGTTGCAGAAGATTTTGTGACACTTGACCCATGTGTTGCGCAGGCGCACAAGCGGGGCAAAATTCCGTCCTGACCGGACGGGTCCTGCCTTTTGTGGAGTTCGTCTCATGTCTGTCCAGTCCTATCTTTCCATCGCTCCTGAAGTTGCCGAGGCGCTTGCTGCCGGTAAGCCCATCGTGGCGCTGGAATCGACCATCATTACCCATGGCATGCCCTATCCGCAGAACCTGGCCATGGCGCGTGAAGTCGAGGACGTGGTACGGGCCAATGGCGCGGTGCCGGCGACCATCGCCATTATGGGTGGGCTGCTGAAGGTGGGTGTTTCGGGCGACGATCTCGAAGCGCTGGCCAAGGAAGGCCACAAGGCCGCAAAGGCCAGCCGCCGCGACATTGCGAGCCTGCTCGCCAATGGCGCGATTGCCGGTACCACGGTTGCCACGACCATGCAGATTGCGGCGCTTGCCGGTATTCGCATTTTTGCGACGGGTGGCATTGGCGGCGTGCATCGTGGCGCCGAAGACAGTTTCGATATTTCCGCCGATCTTGAAGAGCTGGGCCGTACGCCGGTGGCGGTGATCTGCGCAGGCGCGAAGTCGATCCTCGATATTGCCAAGACGCTTGAAGTGCTCGAAACCAATGGTGTGCCGGTGCTTGGCTTTGGCACCGATGATTTCCCGGCCTTCTGGGCGCGCACCAGCGGGCACAAGGTCGACCAGCGTTTCGATGATGCGGCAGGTGTGGCCAAGATGCTGCGTATTCAGTCCGACCTAGGCATGGGTGGCGTTTTGATCGCCAATCCGATCCCAGAAGCTGATGCTTGGGAGGCTTCGGCCATTGAAGGCTTCATCAAGCAGGCGCTGGCCGATGCCGATGCGCAGGGGATCAAGGGCAAGGCGGCGACACCATTCCTGCTGCAGCGCATGTTTGAATTGACCGGCGGCAAGTCGCTCGAATCCAACATTGCGCTGGTGAAGAACAACGCCAAGGTGGCCTCCCAGATTGCCGTTGCGCTGGCTGGCCAGACAAAATGAATTCTAAGGTTCTGGTCATCGGCGATGTGATGACCGACATTATCGTGCGGCCCGAAGGGCCAGTCGTGATCGGCTCGGACCGGCGTGCGGAAATCCGCAACCGGCCCGGCGGCTCCGGGGCTAATCAGGCCGTGTGGCTTGCGGCTGCAGGTGCCGAAGTGCTGTTTGCTGCGCGCGTCGGCGCGCAGGACAAACCCATGTATGAAAACTACTTTCGTGGGCGGGGTGTGGTGCCGGTGCTGACCGGCGATGCCGAGCTGCCTTCAGGTGTGCTGGTGACCCTGCTCGATCCGAGCGGGGAGCGCAGTTTTCTGACCGACAGGGGGGCCAACCTGCACTTAGGTGCAGAAGGCTTTCCTGATGATCTGTTCGATGGGGTCGGCCTGATCGTTGTCTCGGGCTACAGCTTCTTTGCCAATGGACCGCGCGCAGCCGTGCAGGATGTGCTGAAGGCGGCGCGCGCAAAAGGCATTGCAATCGGCATTGATCCGGCCTCAGTCGGGTTTCTGCAAGAAGTGGGCCCGCAACTGTTCCGTGAATGGGTGGGGCAGGTCGATTGGCTTTTTGCCAATGAAAGCGAAGCCGAACTGCTGTCGGGTGAGGCTGAATTCGACGAGCAATTGCGCGCGCTTGGTCGTCAATTCACCCATGTGGTCATTAAACGGGGGCGGTTTGGCGCGGTTGTGGGGAGCAAGGATGGCGTGATTCACAGCCTGCCTGCGCCCGTGGTCAAGGTTCTGGATACGACGGGGGCCGGGGACGCTTTCGCCGGTGGGTTCGTTGCGGCTTTGATGTTGGGTGAGGCGCTGGATACCTGCCTGGCGCGCGGAATCGCGGCCGGAGGCAAGGCCGTGCAATTTGTGGGTGGTCAGCCGCAATAGGCTGGCCATCACCTTGTTTTGTCCATGTTTGGCTGGCAGCGCTAGCGGATCGAACAAGAGGAATTTCGAATATGCTCAAGCGGATAGTGCTGGTTGGTGCGCTGGGTCTGGCTTTTGGACAGCCGGTTCTGGCGGATGGCAAAATCTATGTTCAATTGCCCGACCTGACCTCCTATGAGGGCGAGGCCGCCGAGGCCATGCTCAGCCGGGTCGTTTTGGCCAATGTGGTTTCCAGCAATTGCGCTGGTTTTGAAATTACCAGCGAAGAATGGTCGCTTCTGACCGATTCCGCTGATCTGCTCGCCTATGGGCAGCTCAAGCTCGACGTTAACGACTACGATGACACATATTATAAGCCCGCCTTCAACGCGCTGGATGAGGCGGGGACCTGTGAGGCGCATGGCCAGGATGTGCAGGTCGTGCTCGATGAACTGGTTGCCCATGGGGGCTCGCGCGAAGCGCTGCCGGATCAGGATGTGGCTTACGAGGAGTGGCGCGCCATGATGGATCAGATCGAGGCTGATGCAGCGGCGAAAAGCGCCAAGGTGAAGAGCAAGAATTAGTCGATTTGCGACGTTGTTGGGACTGCCCTCGGGCTTGACCCGAGGGACTATCTATTTTTTGCAAATTTGTCGGTATGGGGCTCGCGGAATGGCCCTCGGGACGAGCCCGAGGGCAGCGCGGTGATGGGGCGGTTTGGCGTTGCTTGCTAAGTTGGCGATGGACTATTGCGCCGCCGATATCGGCTTGCTGCGCTGGATTGCACTGGTGACGAGGCGGCAGATGTCTTCTGTCTCGTGATCGTCGAAAATTTCGAGCATGTCGACGCCGGCGCGGCGCAGGGCTTCGCGTTTGACGGCGTCGCGGGCAGCAGCGTCGTTCTGGTAATGGCCACCGCCCTGAAATTCGATGGCGACGACTGGCAGACCGAATGTGTCGATGACCAGCATGTCGAGACGTTTTGAATTGATGCAGCGAAAGGCTGTGTCGTCGGGCGAGGTCAGCACTTCGCCAAGGCTGGGCTGGGCCATTAACCGATAGCCGGGCCCGCAGCGGCGAAGGTGGGCCTCTACCGTCCGAAACAGATCAAATTCGGCGCGTGACAGGAGCCGCTTTTTCTCGAAGCGTGCGCGCATGACGATGCGCAGCTGATCGGAGGCGTCCACCGGGCCGGGTGGCTTCTGCCACCGCAGGAGCAGCGCCAGAAGCAGTATGGCGATCAGGACCGACACTGCCAGCAGATAATCCATCCCGAAGCCCATGATGAGAACTAATAGGGAACAAATTGCCGCTGCCGCGCAGGCTTGTCAATCGTGCTCAGTGATCCTCATGGGCATCGGCGACGCCGAGGCGCCAATAACCTGCGGCTTTCACATATTCATTGGCGAAGCCGCGATCCTCGGTGAGATGGGCGCGCACGGCCTTGGCCATTGTGACTTCTCCAGCGATATAGCCATAGGCTGTTCCCTCGGGGAATTTTGCCGTCTTGATGGCGTCGAGCACAGGGCTTGTTGTTCCTGCGGCAGCGCCGTTGCGGTGGACGTAGATGAGGGTGAGGTCTGCCTTGGTCTCGAACCGCTGTTCTTCGGCCTTGTCGGCCACTTCGATCACGGCCACGACTTTTGCGCCTGTCGGCAATTCCTCGATGCGGCGACCGATGGCGGGGAGAGCGGTTTCGTCGCCAGCCAGTAGATACCAATCGAACGCCATGGGGATGACGAGCGAGCCGCGCGGGCCGCCGATGACCAGCGTATCACCGACATTTGCTTGTGCTGCCCAGGAGGAGGCAGGGCCGTCACCATGAAGGACGAAATCGAGCTCGATCCAGCCTTCGGCCACGTTCCAGTAGCGCGGGGTATAGTCGCGCATTTCGGGCCGCGTGCCGGGCGGAAATTCAGCGCCATTGGGGCCGATGGGCGGCAGAAGAGGTTCTACGCCGGCGGGGAAGAAGAAGGCCTTGATATGATCGGCATGAGCGGGCGAGGCGAAGCCGGCCATATCGCCTGTGAGACGGAAGCGGCGCATGAGCGGGGTGATGTCGGTGACGGATTGGACCGTCAGCAGGCGCATGCGGGTGTCGTGGCGGACGCGCTGGGGGGCGCGGGGATCGATAGCTTCGCTCATGATCAAATCCTGAATAAACAAGTCAGCAAATAAGCCATGCATGGAGCGAAGGCAAGGTGGGGTTGACCTATAGGTCAATGCGCCTATGTCTTCGACTTAACAACAAGGAGCCGGCCGATGAAGCGCGCGGTTTATTCTGAGTTCGGCACGCCCGAAACTGTTCTGAAATCCGACACAGTGGAGACGCCAAAGCCCGGTCCGGGTCAGGTGCTGGTCAAGATGGTGCTCTCGCCCATTCATAATCATGATCTGTGGACCGTTAGCGGCAATTACGGTGTGCGTCCCGCATTGCCTGCCGTTGGCGGCACGGAAGCTGTTGGCGTGGTCGAAGCGCTGGGTGAGGGCGTGACCCATCTGAGCGTCGGTCAGCGCGTTGCCGGCTCGGCGGAACAGACCTGGGCGGAATATTACATCGCCGATGCGCGCCGGTTGGTGCCCGTGCCAGCGAGCGTGGACAATGAAACCGCCTGCCAATTGGTGGCCATGCCGCTGTCGACCAAGATGCTGATCGATGTCCTGAACGTCAAAGAAGGCGACTGGATCGCGATCAATGCCGCCAACGGCGCGGTGGGCAAGCTGCTGACCCAATACGGTGCCGAAAAGGGCATCAACGTGCTCGGGCTGGTGCGCCGCGAAGCGGCTGTCGCCGAAATGGCGGCGCTCGGTTATGCCAATATCGTGGCCACCGAAAGCGATGGCTGGCAGGACAAGGTTGCCGCCATCACCAAGGGAGCGCCAATCGTGCGCGGGGTGGAGTCGCTGGGCGGTGAGGGGGCGACGCAGTTGCTCTCCATCCTCGCCAATGGGGCCGAGTTGATCAGCTTCGGCGCCATGACCGGCAAGCCGCTGCAGATTTCATCGGGTGATCTGATTTTCCGCAATATTACGGCCAAGGGTTTCTGGGGCGCCAAATCGCCAGTCAAGCCCGAGCGGATTGGAGAATTGCTGGGTGAGCTGGTGCGCGATGCGGCATCCGGCAAGCTCAAGCTGAGCATTGAGAAGGCCTATCCGATTGATCAGGCAGCCGAAGCCGCTCGCGCCAGCGGCGAGCCGGGCCGCTCGGGCAAGATCGCCATTCGCGGCGCATAAGATTGCCCCGCATTTTCGGTGGCACTGGAAAGTTGACGCGCCCGCCTTTATAGGCGGGCGTTCTCTTTTGGTATCCGATCATGCATCCGCTTATTTCCCGCTATATCGCGCGGCACGAGCCCCGCCACGACTGGCGCATTCATGCCAAGTCTGTCGCCGGCACTACGGCCAGCGTCTCGCTGATCGGCGCACTGGCCGCATCGACCGGACTGCCCCTGTTGCTGGCTCCGCTGGGGCCGACGGCGCTGCTGATGTTCAGCCAGCCGGAATCGCCGGGGGCGCAGCCGATCAATATTTTTGCCGGCTATCTGATCGGCACGATCATGGCGGTTCTGGCCATGCAGGTGGTTCCTGAGCCTTGGTGGCTAGCGACGCTATGCGTGGGACTGACCATGCTGATCATGCTGGTTTTGCGGGTGACGCACTCACCGGCGGCAGCTGTTCCGCTGCTTGCCTATAGCGGACCCGTCGACCCGCTCACGCTGTTCGCCGTCCTGTTCCTGTCCTGCACATTGCTGGTGCTTGTCGGCGTTATCGTGCATCGCCTGCCGCCCAGCCGACGCTATCCATTGCCGCTGGTTCAGGAGATCGATGGCGAGTAAGCCTTATTCGCCGCGGTAATCTGCGGTCGCACTGATAGTTGCGTCGCTGGCAAAAAGGGCGACAAGATCGTCAATACTGGATGCGTCGAGCGCGGAGAGCGGCAGACCTTTTTCGCTTTCGAAATGCAATGTCCAGTTGCCGTATGCCAGCGGAAAAGCCGTCACAAAGCGGACCAGCGACTCGGCGCTGACCATGGAGATCAGCTCTTCGGGCAGCGCGCGAATGACCGTGGATATGGCGATTTTCTGCTCTGCAATTGTGGGGCGCGGGTCCTCGTCATAAGGCAGGCCGGACACCAGAATTGGCAGGAAATAGGTAGCGATCAGCCCATTGTCTTCGATGGCGAGGCCGAGTTCGTGAATAACGCCAGTTTCGTTGGTGAGGCCGGTGTAATCGAGGTCGGTATTGTCGAAGTTGGAGAAGCGGGCCGAGAGCGTCAGGCGGCCGATGTCGCCTGCGTCGAAGGAAAAGCGCTGGAGTTGCGCGGTCAGTTCCTCAGGATCGGTGTCATAAACCAGATCGATATTGATGGGGCTGGTATATTGCGATGTGAGGTAATCGCTCATGAGATTGCCGGTTCTGGGCAGGATGCGCAGGCCCTTGATGGAGAGATTGGCAGATTTGAAAATCTCTTCGGTCGGGAAGGTCGCCAACAGGTTCGGCGTCAGCAGGGTGACCTCATCGGCGCGGTATTCGACCATGCCTTCAAGCAGATAGCCCACATGGGTAAAGCGGCAACCGCCGGGCACATCTTCGGCCGTCGTCTCGGGCGTAACGGTGACTTCGTTGAAGGCTGATTTCAGCAGGGCCCGACAGTCTCGGAGAGGAGCCGGTTCGGGCTGAGCCAGAACAGGCGCTGACGTGAGCAGAAGAGTGGTAGCGAGCAGCGGAGCAAGGCGCGGCATAAACGTTTCTCCTGTCCTCAAGGCGTCGACTGAGCGCTGATCTGCGCTGCATTGAGGAAAGCCGAAAAAGTCTCTGCATCCTCGATGAAGAGCTTTTCAAATGGCAGGGGCCCATTCTTGCCGCTGATGTCCAATGTGCCTGCTGCGCCATCCAGATTTGGAAAGCGGCCTATCCAGTCTGCCAGCACGGTCTTGCTCTCGGGGCCGATATTGGCCTCTGGCGCATTGGCGATAGCGTCGGTGAATTCAGCGATGCCGGCTTCGATATGGGGAGCAGGGTCCTCGTCATAGGGCAGCGTGTTGAGCACCATTGGCAGGACATAGCCCAGCACGAGTTCCCTTTCGGCAAAGCTCAGGCTCAGGGTCTCTATGCCAAAGTCGGCTGCCACGGCGCCGGTGCGGGCAAGGCCAAGATCGGGCACGTTTTTGAGGCGGGCAGAGAGGCTCCATGTGCCGATCACCGCGCCCTCTGCACGCAGCTGGCTGATGTCGAGATCGCCGGTGTCTGCGTTCCAGCGGTAGTCGAGATCGAGGTCGAAGGGGCGGACCTGCATTTCGGTGATGTAGCTCTGGAGCGGATAGCCGAAATCGGGGGAGATGCGGGCGCCCTTGATGCTGATCCTGGCCTCTTCGAACTGGCGCTGCTGGAGAAGGGCGGCTTCGAGATCGGGGGCGATGATTTCGAGCGTTTCGATGCGCAGGCGCTGATAGCCGCCAAATCCGGCATAGATGGCGTTGAGGCGACAGCCGTTTTCGATGTCCTCAATGGTGCTGCCGTAACCGGTCTCGATGAGGCCGGTGCTTTCCATCAGCGGCGCGCAAATGGGCGCGGCCTTATGCAACTCTTGCGGGAATTCGGCCAAAGCCGGCAGGCTGGTGGCGCAGAGCAGCGCAAAGCCGCTAAACAGACGCTTCATCGGCGATTGTCCCCGTCGTCAGAAGGTCTTTGCACTTGCGGGGACAAGCAAGGCGAGAATGGGGCGGGCGCTGTTTTTACAGCAGACCCAGCAATTTATCCTGTTCCTGGCGTAGCGCGTAGAGGCGCGTCGTGGTGTCCGGCTGAGCATTGGCGCGCGTGAGAAGCTCACCCTTTTTGATCGGGGCGGTGACCTTGGCGCCTTCGAGCAGGCCGACCGGAACAGCACCCGCAGCGCGGGCGTCGGTGACGGTCATGGCGTAGGAGCGATAGCAGGTTTCACCGATGGCATCGAGGCTCTCGCCTGGCTTGAGATCGCGCTTGGCGACGGCGCAGACTTCGGCAACCGGGCGGGGGAGCGGCACCATGTCGGGTCTGCCGGTCAGCATGATGCGGGCGCAGGTCAGCGGCACTTCAAGGCTGGTGAGGTGATAGGGGCGGAAGAAGGCATAATAAGGCCCATGGCCAATATGGAGATCGTCCATGCGCTCAATGATGCGCGGATGCTCGGCCTGGACGATGACGAAGACGCCGGGGGCGACGCCCTTGCCAATGGTGAAATCGACAACACCGGATGAATTGAGAATGCCGCCATCGGCCTTCGGGATCAGTACCTTGGCCATGTCGTCGCGATTGGTAGCGGGGCCATGCATGCCAGGCACGTCGGGGAGGAGGCCGGTGGCATTGGCGATGGCGGTCATTTCGACAGCGGTTTTACTGCCATCAACGAATTCGACCAGCATGCGCGGATTCATGTTCCGGCGGGTGGCCTCCTCGCGATAATCGTCGGGGACCGCGTCGTGCTTCAATGGATTGTTCTTGCCCTTGCCAGCGGCGACGATGTCGAGGCCAAGGGCGGAAACGAATTCGATCAGCTCCATGCAGGAAGAGGGCTCATCGCCCGCGCCCACCGAATAGACGACGCCGAGCTTGTCGGCCTGCGCCTTGAGGTAGGGGCCAATGGTGACGTCGGCCTCGACATTCATCATCACCAGATGCTTGCCGTGTTCCATGGCCATGAGGTCATAGTCGGCGGCGACGCCGGGCTTGCCGGTGGCGTCGATGACCACATCGATATTGGGCGTGGTGACAAGGGTTTCGGCAGAGGTGATGGCGATCTTGCCCTGCTCGATGGCGGCGGTAGCCTGCGCGGGGCTGTCGGCAACCTTGCCACGGCTGTCATCGCCATAAGCAATGGTCATGGCGTCGAGCGCGGTATGCGGGCGGCGGGTGGCGATGGCGGCCATCTCAATGCCGGTCATCAGGCTCATCTGGGTGACGAGATCGGTGCCCATTTCGCCAGAGCCGATCACGCCGACGCGAATGGTCTTGCCCGCTTCGGCGCGGGCGGCGAGATCACGGGCGATGCCGGTCAGGGCGATTTTGGGTGGCATGGGGCGGTCCAATCGGTTGGTGGGCATGCGATAGACCCACGCGGGGGTTGGGGCAAGGGGTGATGGTCGCGGAGCCTTTTGCACTCGCAAGAATAGGTCCGCGTTTAGCGGATATGGCGTGCCATTCGAGCGTAGCTCTCATGGCCTCTGCCCCTCCGGTCGCGCCACTGGCGCGCCCGGCCCCTTCGGGGACGGGGCATAGTTAGCACTTCTTAAACCGTTCCGGCTGAATATGCCCCTCGGAGAGAACTCCGGGGGCACGCCAGTTATGGCCAATCACACTAGTACAGCGGTCGCACTGCCAGCGATCATTGATCTTGATTCCATTGACGCTATTCGCGACCAGCTTGCCGATGCGCTGGATGAGGGCGCTGTGGTCGTGGACGCTGGCGCGGTGGAGCGCGTGTCGACCAATGCGTTGATGCTTTTGATCAGCGCCGCCGAGACGGCCCGGAGAAACCATTTTGATTTTGCTATTGCGACGCCGAGTGCGGCCATGACTGGCGCAATCGAGCGACTGGGTCTGGGAGCCCAGTTTTCGGGGATGATGAAACAATGACGTTGCGCATACTCACCGTGGATGACTCACGGACCATTCTGGCCATGCTACACCACACCCTGTCCAATGCGGGGTTCGAGGTGTTGCAGGCCGAGGATGGCAAGCAGGGGCTGGATGTTCTCAAGACAGAGACTGTTGATGTGGTGATCACGGACATCAACATGCCGGTCATGGACGGGATCGAGTTCATCAAAAATGTGCGGGCTACTGGCCAGCACAATTCCCTGCCCATTCTGATCCTCACCACCGAAACCAGCCAGGACAAGCGCGATCAGGGCAAGGCCGCAGGCGGCACAGGCTGGATCGTCAAGCCATTCGATCCCGAGAAGCTGATCTCGGTGATCCACCGTGTCGTGCATTGACCAGAACCGAACCCAGAAGGGTTGGATGAGACGCAGATGAGCGACCTCGACGATTTCAAAGCCACCTATTTCGATGAATGTTCCGAGCTCCTGACCGAGCTTGAAGAGCAGTTTGCGGCTATTGAGGCCGGCGAACGCGATGCCGACCGGCTCAATGCCGTGTTCCGCGCCATCCATTCGATCAAGGGTGGTGCTGGCGCTTTCGGGTTTTCGGCTCTGGTCGGCTTCGCCCATGCCTATGAGACGCTGCTCGATTATGTGCGTGATGGCAGGATCGAACTCACCGACGACGTGGTGAACCTGTGCATCCGCGCCAATGATATCGTGGCCGACCACGTCAATGCTGCCCAGTCGGGCGAGGCGCTGCCTGCTGATTATGGCGCTGAGGAAAAGACGCGTTTCGACGCCCTTGCCCGGGGTGAGAGCGCAGCTGGCGACGATGACGAAGGTGGCGATCCACTTGAGGATTTCGACATCGATTTTACCCCCGTCATGGTCAATCTGGGCGGCATGCCCAGCGGGGAAGCTCCGGTAGAAGATGCGTTCGATGCGCCGCCAATGGAAGCGGCAGAGGGTAGCTGGGAAATCCGCTTTACCCCGCATCGCGCGCTTTACGCCCGCGCCAATGATCCGTTGCTTTTGTTCCGCGAGCTGGCCGCGCTCGGCGAGATGCGTGTCCGCGCCAAACTGAGCGATGTGCCTCCGCTTTCTGATTTCGAGCCCTTTGCCGTCTATTGCTCCTGGGAAATCACCCTCTCTGCCCCAGAGCTGAGCGAGGCGGCGATCCGGGAGGTGTTTGAATTCGTCGATGGTGATTGCGATATCGTGATCACGCAGGGCGGCGTTGCGCCGATGGCGTTTGACGTGTCCGAGGCGATGGTCGAGCTTGAACTTGCCGTTGAGGAAGACGCGGCCGAGCCTGATCTGTCGAGCCTATTGGCGCTGACCGAAGACGAGATGTCGGCTTTGCCCGAGCTGGACGTCGAAGTTGCCGTGGCGGCAGAGGCAATCGAATTGCCCGAGTTCACCCCCGAACCGCCAAAGGCTCCGGTGAGCGCGCAGGACAGTTTCGAAGAGGCTCCGGCCCTGAGCTTTGCGGCACTGGCCGAGGAAATTCAACCCAAGGCCGCTATTGCTCCGGCGCCAAAGCCTGTAGTGGCTGCGCCTGTCGCCAAGGCAGCATTGCCAGCCTCGGGAGAGAGTGAAGAGGGCCATCGTTCGGTCGGCGTGCAATCGATCCGCGTCGATCTCGACAAGGTGGATCGCGTCGTCAACATGGTGGGCGAGCTGGTCATTACCCAGTCCATGCTGACCCAGCAGATGGATGAGACGCTGCGCGCCCGCTATACCGAACTGGTGCGCGGGCTCGAAGTGCTGGCGCAGACGACGCGCGGATTGCAGGATTCGGTGATGGCCATCCGTGCCCAGCCGGTCAAATCCGTGTTCTCCAGAATGCCGCGCTTGGCGCGTGAGCTGGCGACCAAGACGGGCAAGAAGATCAAGCTGGAAACGATTGGCGAGAACACCGAAATCGACAAGACGGTGATCGAGCAGCTTTCCGATCCTCTGACGCATATGATCCGCAATTCGGCAGACCATGGCATCGAAGATCCGGCAAAGCGGCTGGCGGCAGGCAAGAACGAGACCGGGACGATCCGTCTTTCGGCTGAGCAGGCGGGCGGCAATATTCTGATCATCGTGGAAGACGATGGCGCCGGGATCAACCGCGAGCGCGTGCTGAAACTGGCGCGCGACAAGGGCATTGTGGCGCCAGACATCACCCCGACCGACGAGCAGATCGATCAATTGATCTTTGCGCCGGGCTTCTCCACTGCCGAGGCGGTGAGCGATATTTCCGGGCGTGGCGTCGGCATGGACGTGGTGCTCTCCAACATCAAGAAAATCGGTGGCTCGGTGCATGTCCGCAGCTGGAGCGGCAAGGGCACGCGCATGACATTGCGCCTGCCGCTGACGCTGGCTGTGCTGGATGTCATGCTGGTCAAGGTTGGGGACTCGCCTTATGTGGTGCCACTCTCCTCCATCGTTGAAACCATGCAATGCTCGCGCGCCAGTTTCGAGCGCGTGCCTTCGGGCGGTCGCGTGCTGCAGGTGCGTGGCGAATATGTTCAGGTGATCGATCTTGGCCAGCGCTTTGGCCTCTCGGCCAGCAGTCCGCCCGACGATCAGTTCGTGGTGCTGTGTGAAACTGAAGGCAGCCAGAAGGTGGCCCTGGTGGTAGACGATATTATCGGCCAGCAGCAGGTGGTGATCAAATCGCTCGAAGAGAATTTCGAGCGTGTCGATGGGATTGCCGGAGGCACGATCCTGGGCGATGGCAATGTGGCGCTGATCGTGGATGTGCAGGGGCTGCGCACCACACATATCCATCAGAACGCGGCCTGATTTTTAACGGATTGGCGTCATCTGGCGCGCTAGACTGGGGCAAGTGCCCAGAATGGGCTGAGGAAGGACATAGAACATGGAAGCGCTGAGCCTTCGTGATGATATGGGTGACAAGACTGCGCTTGCCGCAGCGAACACCTTGCAATTGATCGCCTTCTCCATTGGCGAACAGACTTATGGTGTCGAAATCACCACGGTGCGCGAAATCCGCGCCTGGAATGGGGCGACGCCCCTGCCCAATACCCGCGAATTCGTGCGTGGCGTGATCAATCTGCGCGGCACGATCGTACCGATTTTCGATCTGCGCGCCCGCTTTGGCGATGGCCAGACCTCGCCCACCAAGAACCATGTTGTGGTGGTGATGAGCGTCGGCGACAAGTGGGTCGGCATTCTGGTCGATGCGGTGAGCGATATTCTCACCGTCAATCGCGATGACATCCACAATGTGCCCGAGGGCAACGCCATCGACACCGAATTGCTCAACGGCATCGTCACCCATGACAGCCGCATGGTCGGCCTGATCGACCTGCATGCCGTGGTAACCGGCGCCAAGATGGACGGCTAGGGCCTGTACTGTCACCGGATGAATTAAGGGCGCCGCAGGGCGCCCTTTTTTTGGGGTTGGCCTCGGCAGGATGGCGCGCGTGGGGTGGGAAACGGACCGTCGGCTTTTCGCCACTGGCCAGTAGAGCGGAGGACCTTCCTACGACTAGCCTATTCAAAGGCGGGCGGCTGGTCGTCATGGCTGACCCAGTGAACCCAGACGGTTATGCCGGCCCGCTTGAGCTCCTCCATTAAGTGTCGCGTGGGGTGACCCGGCGTCGTCACCTCGGTGTAGATTTCGTCATCCAAGATGCGCACGCTTTGAAGCGAAGGCAGGTGGCGCAAGGCAGCGATGTTGGAAATGTTCGTGCCAATATAGAGGTCGGCCAGTTGCCGCAACGAAGTCAGCAGGCTGATATCCACCGGCGATAGCATGGAGGCCACACCGAGTTCGCGCAAATTAGGGCAGTGTTCGATTCCATCGAGACTGACGATATCGAAGGTATCGTCCTCACCATGCCAGAAGTGCCAGATTTGATGGTAGATCATGCTACCACCATCGAGGTTAAGGCTTTCGAGGGCCGCCAGTTTCTCTAAATCAAGCGGGTAGCGCGCAAGATAATCGAGCACTTCGGGGACCGGCCTGAAACCTTCGGTGCCGACATCGAAACGGCGACCGAGCAGGTGCTCAGCGAGCGTTGGTGGCTGGCCCAGCGTGATAGTGCCCTGCTCGTCCAGTGCAGATAGAACGGCGAGCTTAAAATTCACATCGGCAAACGGCGCACCGGCAGGCCCTTGCGGTGCTGGATATTCAAGCTGACTGGCCATTGCTCTCCTAGCACTGGCTATGAGCATACCTCCCCCGATCATGAAGTTCCTGCGCTGCATCAAGACATCCCGTTTTCCATCTAGTGGACCACTCGATTCTGACTAAGGCAAGACGCTCGCCGCAACTACAGCATTTCAATCGACGCTTCTGCCGCGGAAAACGCAGGCACTACAAGTGATACCTTTTGTTGAGGGGTGGAAAGCTAACGGGCAGGTTTTGGATCGACGGGTCGCGAAGCAGACGGACGGTGAGGTGGGTTAGGTTGCGAGAGTTAGGAGGCCCTTTGCTTATTTGTGTGCTGATTCTGGATGGGGTAGCTTTGGCTTATGAAACATGACGCGGCCGTCATTCTTGCGAAGATTGAAGCGGCGTTTCCCGCGCGCCGAGCGGCCCGTTTTGGGCCCTTCGTGGACAGCCTCCAAGATGGCGAACCTCTTCTCACGGCAGAGGCATTCGCCGACAAGGACGACTGGACAAGGCTTGAAGGGAGATGGTTGGACGAGGCGCCTGACGGGTGGGCATCGGCGCTCAGCTTTTTGTCTGATGAGGCTGTCTGTTTTTATGTTTCGGCCTACATCGCAGCCGATCTACGGAGCGAGCTTGAGCGGGTAGAACCCATTTTTCAACTTGTTTCGCGCGTTGAAACCTTGTCGCAAGGTCAGGCCGTTTGGCCGGAAGGCGCCGACAGCGAAGCAGGCGGTTGGAAGCGAAGATGGTCCTCCCTCTCAACGGAGCAGGCGACTGCCATTGTTCACTATATGGAATGGCGGATCGAGAGGGATGGTGGGTTCATTGCATCTCTTGCTTCTGAGGCGCTCGCAACCTTCTGGTATGGTCGAGCGAAACTCCGTAACAACGCCACTTAAACCGCCAATGCGGCCATCAATGAGGCCGGCAATGCGTCTGAAGGACGGCAGCCTCCGGGGAGTGAAGGGTGTGCTGTAAACGACTGCAATGGGGTCGGTTAGTACCGTCCCGCTCGAGACCTGTAGCCCAATAGTATTAGAACAGCTCTGCCTCGCCATGGGCCTGATGGGCGGCGATGCCGGACAAAGCGGGAACGCGGAGTTCGTCGAGGGTCAGACTGGCCCAGATTTCGTCATAGACGCTATCGGGTGCAGTTGGGGGGAGAAGTGCGAACTGGCGAACGGCAAGGGCCATATTGTGGCAGCGCTGTTCGATACGGTCCTGGCCCTGCATGGCAGTCACGATGAGCTGGATAGCCTGATTGACGGTCGGATCACGTCCCATCTGCTTTTCGGCGAGCAGTTCGAGCGCCTCGGTGATGCCTTCCAGCATGGAAGCCGTCTGCCGTGCAGTCTCGTCCAGTTCTCTTGCCAGTTTTTGCAGTGACATTCGTACTTACCCCAGCCCTGATCCGCCCACTCTATCCTTCCATTTCTAAATCTCTCCTTGCCGAGATGGAGGGGAGTAGCGGGGTTCACATTTGTGGTTAGCAATTGGCTAACGAGTTCTGCCCTATCATCGGCTTCCATACGCCCCAGAGGTCCGCACTTACTATGGCTCTCCAGACTTCCTTGCCGCCCGAATTCGACCGTGGGGTGGTGACGACCGTACATCAGGGCGATTGCCATGTGTCGAACTTGCCGGATGTTACGTTTTCTACGGTGCTGGGGTCCTGTATTTCGGCCTGCGTTCGTGACCGGGTCGCCAATATTGGTGGCATGAACCATTTCCTTCTTGCCGAGCAATCTGGCTCTGCCAAGGACCGCTATGGCGCATCGGCTCGCTATGGCGCCTTTGCGATGGAACAGCTGATCAACAAGGTCTTGAGCCAGGGCAGCGGCAAGAAAGCCAATCTTGAGATCAAGATTTTTGGTGGCGGCAAGATCAATGCCGCGCTGGACGATGTCGGCGCCAAGAATATCGAGTTCGTGCGCCAGTTCCTCATCGATGAAGGCTATATCGCGACCAGTGAAGACCTGGGCGGCTCCTATGCGCGGCGGGTTCTGTTCAAGCCGCATTCGGGACGAGCCTTCGTCAAGCGGCTCGACAGTGAGCTGGGCGCCAATGTGGCCAAGGAAGAAATTGCGCTGGCGCGCCGTCGTGTCGTGGTGCCGCCGCCGGTCGACGATATCGAACTGTTCTAAAGGCCCGACTTTGCACGTTACGGAAGTCTTACTGCAAAACGTGCCGCTATAGACTTGGTTAACCATTATTCAGCTATGAATTTTTTATGCTGGACCGGTCCGTCACACAAATCGATTCGAGCCCGCATGGGCGCGGTGTCAGGCTTATGCTTGCCGCGACCGGCCTGTGGCTCGTGGCTGGACTTGTGGCCACCGGATTGCTGCTGGCTTTAGGGCCTGGCGTCCGCTGGTTTACCGCCCTGGGAAGCCTTGCGGGGCTTGCTGTGGCTGGGTCTCTGGCAATTGGCCATTTTATAGATCAGCGCGACAGCAAGCATATGGCCGCTCTCGCGCAGGCAGCGGGGCTGGGGGACGGGCACGCGGGCGATCTCTCTATTTCTGGCCTTGTGCGGCGGCTCGGTGTGCGGCTGGAGAGGGCGCACCATTTCCGCGCGGCCATCAGCGCCCTGGATAGCGTTGCTCTGGTGATCGACAATGATGGCTCCATCCTCGCCATCAGCCAGGGTGCGGAAAGGCTTGTGCCGGGTGTGCATGAGGGGCAGAGCCTCAATGCTCTGCTGGGCTCAGGTTATGTGGAAGCGGGCGGTGTGCCTGAAGAAGAGCTGGTGCTTCTGGGTGGCAAACGGTTCAATATGGCGCGACACGCTCTGCCATCGGGACGGTATGCGCTCGAGCTGCACCCAGCCGGTCACTACATCGACGATGATGATCTTGATGCCTTGTGTGGAGCAATTGCGAGCGGGCAGACAAGTTTCCGTTTTGACGCACAGACGGCCCATTCGAAGCCCGGTCTCGCCTTGCTCAATGACAGTATCGAACGACTTGATGCTGGGTTTGTTCAGTTTCGCTCGGTCTTGTCTGGCGCAATGCAGGATGGCGCTGACCCCGAACTGCCATTGGCCGAGGACGGCGCGCAGGTGGTTGCCATGCTCGCGGCCCTGATCGAGCAACAAGCCGAAGAGCAGGCCGTGCGATTAGGGCTGGAAACCAAGCTCAATGGGGTCAAGGCGCTTCTAAGTCAATTTGAACTCCGCGCGGCCAAACTTGAAGCTGCGGAAGAACACGACAAAATGGCCCTGAGCCAAAGTGGTGAAAGGCTGTCCGCTCTTGAGGCTCGGCTATCCCATATGAAACGGGATGGGGCGGAGGCCGTAGAACTGGCAATGGCGCTCGATGCGGTGACGCAGCAGACGCACACTTTGGTGGGCGAAATCGACCGCATGACCCATGAGATCGATACGATGAGCGCCGGTATCGAGGATGTGTCGTTCCGCACAAATCTTCTGGCGCTCAATGCGGCAGTGGAAGCTGCCCGCGCTGGCGAGAAGGGGGCCGGTTTTGCGGTGGTCGCCGATGAAGTCCGTCAATTGGCGCAGATGACCAATCGGTCTGCCAAGGACATCCGTGTCATTGCCGAGAAGGGCAGGGCGCAAGCGCGCTCCGGGATTGATAAAACTGGTGAGCTGAAAAAAATCACTGCCGCGCTGCAAGAGAATTTACGCAATCTAAGCAATGATGCCCCCAGTATCACGACTGAAGTGCAAGAAAGAAAGGCCTTAATCCAGCCGCTTATCTTGTCAAAAGCGGCGGACAAAGGGGACGGGCAGAAGACCGTTTCTGCCCGCCGTGCAGCCAGCTAGCCGGAAGAAACCGGCGTATAAGGGGTGGTTTCATGGATCAGGGGGAATTCTCCCTTAGCGAGCGGGAATTTGCGCGCATCAAGGCGCGCGTTTACGCGGTCGCCGGTATTTCTCTTTCCGATGCAAAGCGTACCCTTGTGGTGTCGCGGCTCTCAAAAATTCTGCGTGCCCTGGGCCTGCCGAGCTTTGACGCCTATGTCGACTATCTTGAGCGCAGCGGGTCTGTCGATGACGGACAGGACTTCGTCAATGCGCTGACTACCAATCTGACGCGGTTCTATCGCGAAGACCATCATTTCGAGCATCTGCGGTCCTATATTGGTGCTCTGGTGGCGGAGCGACCACGTGGTACCAAACTGCGCATCTGGTCCGCGGGCTGCTCGACGGGGCAGGAGCCCTATACGATCGGGCTCGATCTTTTAGCCGCCTTTCCCGATCTCAAGCGCTGGGACTTTAAAATCCTGGCCACCGATATCGACACGGCGGTTATCGCCAAGGCTGCCATGGGCATTTACCCGGAAAACGAATTGTCAGGGCTCAGCCCAGAGCGCGCGCGCCTTTTCGAGAGGGGCAATGACGGTACGATCCGTATTCCGGCTGCGGCTCGGGAGCTGGTGTCTTTCAAACCGCTCAACCTGATCGGACCGTGGCCCATGAGAGGGCCGTTCGACGCCATTTTCTGCCGGAATGTGGCCATCTATTTCGACAAACCCACGCAGGGCGAGGTCTTCGGGCGGTTCGCCAAGATGCTGGCGCCTGAAGGATTTCTCTATATCGGCCACTCGGAAAATCTGGGCTCGGGCGGTGAAGGTTTCCGCCTCGTGGGCAAGACAATCTACCAAAGCCGTGAAAAACTGAGCAAGCGAGCTGCATGATGGGCATCAAGGTTCTTGTCGTTGATGATTCAGCCCTGATCCGGGAGGTGCTGGGCCGCATGCTGGAGCGCGATGGCGATATTCAGGTCGTGGGCACCGCTGTCGACCCGATCGATGCGCGCGAGAAGATCAAGCAGCTTAACCCTGATGTTGTGACGCTTGATATTGAAATGCCCAATATGAACGGGCTGGCCTTTCTCGAAAAGCTGATGCGGCTTCGTCCTACTCCGGTGGTGATGGTGTCGACGCTGACCAAGAAGGGCGCCAGTGAAACGCTCTTGGCGCTGGAACTGGGCGCGGTGGATTTCGTCGCCAAGCCAAGCGCAGAATTCGCCGGTGGGCTGGATGCTTTTGGTGTAGGTCTGCGCGACAAGATCCGCGCTGCCGCAAAGTCCGATGTCAGGGGCCGTTCGGCCAGCAGGGCCGAGCCCCCCAAGACTGCGGTACGGACGGCGGCCGCACCAGAGGGCGCATTGATTGCACTTGGTGCTTCGACCGGCGGTGTCGAGGCTATCCGCGCAGTACTGTCCCAGCTACCTGCCGATTGCCCGCCTGTGGTCATTGCCCAGCATATGCCTGCCGGTTTCACCGGTCGCTTTGCGGCGCGGTTGGATGAATTGTGTGCGCTTAAGGTGGTAGAGGCCGAAGACCGCATGCCGCTCCTGCCGGGCCATGCTTATGTCGCCAAGGGTGATAATCACCTGCGGATCGAGCGCTCTTCGGGCCAGCTCAAGTGTCGTCTCGGACAGGATGCATTGGAAAGTGGGCATAGGCCCAGTGTCGATGTGCTGTTCGAGTCGGTGGCAAAAACCGTAGGTGCGATGGCCGTTGGCGCCATTTTGACGGGGATGGGGCGTGATGGAGCGCGTGGCCTCAAGCTGATGCGTGAGGCTGGGGCTTACACGGTTGGTCAAAGCCAGGCTTCGGCTCTGGTTTATGGCATGCCGCGTGTTGCTTTTGAGGAAGGTGCTGTCGTCGAACAGGCCCCGCTGGAGCAGATCGCCACCAAACTGGCGAATGCTCTCGTGAAGCTCAAATCAGCGGCGTGAGCTAGCACGAACAATGCCGCAGACGCGGTTGAGAGATTTGTAACGCTTGATCCTTAGATTGAAGCTCAGGTGCGGCCCGAAGGCCGCAGGCGCGTAGAGGTAAGAAGAACCATGCCAAAAGCTAGCGCTGTCAGCGTCCTTATCGTTGACGACCAGCAGTCGATGCGCGGCATCGCGAAATATATTCTGACCCAATTGGGGTTCAAGGACATTATCGAGGCCAAGTCAGGGCGCGATGCGCTGGGTAAGCTCGAAAAGTCCAATGTCGATCTGATCATTTCCGACTGGAACATGGACGATATTGACGGGCTGACCCTGCTTAAGGTTATCCGCAAGCATCCGCGGACGCAGGCCATGCCCTTCATTATGGCGACGGGCCGGTCCGATAAGGAACAGGTCAAGGAAGCCATTTCGTTTGGCGTCAACAATTACATCATCAAGCCGTTCGATGCGATGACTATGAAGAAGCGCATTGAAGCGGTGATCGGCGCGCTGACCTGACACGGTCTGCCACGTTGTATTTCGGACCCCTGCCTTACGGCGGGGGTCTTTGTTTTTGATCGACCCGATCACATTGCTCAAGAAATGGGCGTTACGGGCTTACCCGTAACAAGTGATTAATCTCATCTCTGTATCGTTTTCGTATTCGACCGATTGAATCGCGTCGCGCGGTCATGCCCCAGGGGATGGGTGGCGCTCCCAGCGCCATGGCATAAGGCCGCGACAGGGAGCAGAATACTCATGACTATTTTTCCGCGTCTGAAGCTCGCCCAGAAATTGCCGCTGGCGTTGATTGGCTCTGCGCTGTTGGTCAGTGCCGGTGTGGGCATTTCCAGCTACATGATCGGCCTTGGTACTGTACAGGAGCAGCGCGAGCAGTCCATGCAGGCCTCGCTCAATACGGCAGCGTCGCTGGTCAGTAGCTATTATGGCAGCGCCGAGGTCGATCTGCGGTTGTTCGTTCAGCGTTCCGATACGGTCTCGGCGATGAAGAATCTGACGCGCGCTCTCGATGAGGTGCGCATGGGGCTGGGCGATGGCGCAACGGCGCAGTTGCAGACCGCTTATGTGACCGAAAGCCCAAATCCCGAGGACCGGGCGTCGGTGGACAGCAATATCAAGGGCGCCATGTATGATGCGCCACACAAGCGCTTCCATCCCGGCTTCCGCACATTGATGCAGGAACGCCATTATTCGGATGTGCTGCTGATCAGCTCTGCTGGCGATGTGGTCTATTCGGTCGCCAAAAACATCGACTTTGCCAGCAATGTTGCCAATGACGCATCGGGCCTTGGCCGCGCCTTTGCGGCAGCGCGCGATCTTGCAGATGGGCAAGCGGCGTTTGTCGATTTTTCCGTTTATTCTCCCGCGGGAGCCGCGCAGAGCTTCATGGCGATGCCGGTTTATGACAAGGCCGAAAATACAGGTGTGATGGTTCTGTCCATTTCGCCTGATGCTGTGAGCACCAGTGTGTCCGGCCTGTCGGGGCTTGGGGCCAGCGGCGAAGTCGTGGTCGTCGGTGCTGACGGTCTTTTGCGGACAGAGTCGCCGCGTACCGAAGCGGCAGACGTGCTGACCACAACGCTGACCAGCGATGTTGTCTCCAATGCCTTTGCCGGTATCGCGGGCGAGGGGATCAGCACCGACTATCGTGATGCGACAATGGTGGTGCGCGCACAAAGCGTCAGCGTGGGCGATGTCGACTGGGCTGTCGTTGCCGTCCAACCGCAGGCGGAGGCTTTCGCTGCTGTGGAGCAGATGCGCAATATGACGCTGCTGGTCGGTGGCGCTCTGCTGGCGATTGCTGCGGCGGTCAGCATGGTTTTTGCCCGTTCGGTCAGCCGTCCTATAACGCGCCTCACCAATACGATGGAAGCGCTGGCCAACGGCGAATTGGCTGTCGAGGTTGACGGCACGCAACGGCACGACGAAATCGGCGCCATGGCGCGCAATGTCGAAGTGTTCCGCGAGAATGCGCTCAAGGTCAATGAAATGACCGAGGCTGAAGCCGTGCGGATCGTTGCCACACAGGCCGAGCGTGCCGCCATGATGCAGGATTTGCAGCGCGCCTTCGGGCAGGTGGTGGATGCGGCGATTGCCGGTGATTTTTCCAAACGTGTGGACGCAGAATTCCCAGATGATGAGCTCAATGCGCTCGGGCGTTCGGTCAATGAACTGGTCGAGACGGTGGATCGCGGTTTGACAGAAACCGGCTCAGTCCTCTCTTCTCTGGCGCATACCGATCTGACACGCCGGATGGAGGGCGATTATCAGGGCGCATTTGCACGTCTCAAGAACGATACAAATGCAGTGGCAGAGAAGCTGACCGAGATCGTTGGCCAGTTGCGCGAAACCTCGCGGACGCTCAAGACTGCGACCGGCGAAATCCTTTCGGGCGCCAATGATCTGTCTGAACGAACCACCAAACAGGCGGCCACCATTGAAGAGACATCAGCGGCGATGGAGCAACTGGCGTCGACCGTGCTGACCAATGCCGAGCGCGCCCGAGAGGCAAGCGATGTGGCCAATGGCGTGACCCACACTGCCGAAGAGGGCGGTCAGGTCATGGCCAATGCCAATGAAGCGATGGAGAGGATCACACAGTCCTCGGCCAAGATTTCCAATATTATCGGGCTGATCGACGACATTGCCTTCCAGACCAATCTTCTGGCGCTCAATGCCTCGGTAGAAGCTGCGCGCGCTGGTGAAGCTGGCAAGGGCTTTGCTGTGGTGGCTGTGGAGGTGCGGCGACTGGCCCAATCGGCTGCGCAGGCATCAAGCGATGTGAAGGCGCTTATCGAGCAGAGTGCTACTGAGGTAAAGGGCGGCTCGCGTCTGGTTTCCGACGCGGCGGCACGGCTTGAGGAAATTCTGAATTCGGCGAGGACTTCCAGCGCATTGATGACTGGGATTGCGCGCGAAAGTCGTGAACAGGCGTCGTCCATCGAGGAGGTTAATTCTGCTGTCCGGCAGATGGACGAGATGACCCAGCACAATGCGGCACTGGTTGAAGAGATGAATGCTTCTATCGAACAGACCGAAGCGCAGGCGAGCCAGCTTGATCAGATCGTCGATATTTTCGTTATGGATCAACGCGCTGCTGCCGCGCGGCCTCGTTCGCCCGCCCCGGTTCAAAGCGCGAAGCCTGCTGCCCGCGCCTATCTCAGCAAGGGCAATGCAGCAATCGATGTCGACTGGAATGAATTCTAGTCTGGGGTCGTAATAAAGCGTCTGTTTCGGGCGGCCCTATTCCAAATTATTCGTTCTATTGGAAAATCCTGCCCGAAAACGATTGCGAAATCTGATGTACAGCTTTCGGTAACCGATGCGGTCTAGCGTGTTGCCGATTCTGCGCGGTGGCCTTTTCGGCTCCTTCGCGCGCTCGCATGGGGGAAAATTCATGAAATCGATCGCGCGCCTGTTTGGCAATGTGCGTATGACCACGAGCATTCTGGTGCTGGTTCTTGCCTCGATCATCGGTTCCATAACCGCGGTCTCGGCGTCGATCTATTTTAACCTGCACGCGCGGGCGATGGATGAAAGCGCCGTACAGCAAGAGACCAATCTGGGTGTCGCATCGACAATTCTTGAGCGGCGTATTTCCGGTTCGGTGCTCAATTGGGCCGAGGATGGCACTATTGCCAGCTTCCAGAGCTGGGCCATTCCGCCCTTCTACGACAGCGAAGTCATTGATTCCGTCACAAGGGTGACCAGGCAGGATGCCGCCATCTTTGTGCTGGCCGGCAATGGAGACCTGGCTGCCAAGACCACAAGCCTCACCCGTGAGGACGGCACAAGAGCAGTCGACGGTGCATTGGCTGGCAATAGCGACGCGGCCATTCAATTGCTGGCCGGAAACGCATATTTTGGGCCTGTCGAGCTTGAGGGCACCAGCTACTTCGCGGCATTGCAGCCCATCAAGAAGACCAATGGCGAAGTGATGGGCGCGATTTTCGTTGGCACGCCCATGACCAATGTCGAGGCGGCGGCTAATGACGTTGTCGGTCTTATCCTGATGGTGGGCGGCATTGTCACGGTGGTACTCGGGCTATTGGGCTTTGTTGCTTCGCGGCTGATCACAAGACCGATCCCACGCCTTGCAGGAGCCATGGATATTATTGCCGAAGGCAATTTCGAGTCCGAGATCCCTTACACGGAGATGGGCAATGAAGTGGGCGGCATGGCTCGTGCCGTCGAGGTATTCCGTCAAAACGGCCTGCGCGTCAGCCAGATGACCGAGGCCGAGGCGGCGCGCATTATCGCCGACGAGGAAAGCCGCCGGGAGATGATGAGCCAGTTGCAGGGCGCGTTCGGTGAGGTCGTGGATGCTGCCGTGGCCGGTGATTTCTCCCGTCAGGTCAATGCCACATTCCCCGATCCGGAACTCAATACTCTGGCCGGTAGCGTCAACAACCTCGTTTCCACCTTCAATCGCGGCGTGACCGAGATTGGAGCGGTGCTGGGCGCCATGGCTGACACCGATTTCACCCGTCGGATGGAAGGCGAATATGAAGGCGCCTTTGCGCGGCTTCAGTCTGATACCAATGCTGTGGCCGACAAGCTCAGCGATGTTGTGCGCCAATTGCGCGAGACCTCCGGCTCGCTCAAGACGGCGACCGGCGAAATCCTGTCGGGTGCCAACGATCTGTCCGAGCGCACCACCAAGCAGGCTGCGACCATTGAGGAAACGTCTGCGGCTATGGAACAGCTCGCCTCGACCGTGCTCAAGAATGCAGAGCGTGCTCGCGATGCCAGCGCCAATGCCGTCAAGGTGACTCATACGGCGGAGGAAGGCGGCAAGGTCATGGATGCGGCCAACGAGGCCATGGACCGGATTACCCAGTCGTCATCCAAGATTTCCAATATCATTGGTTTGATCGACGATATTGCCTTCCAGACCAACCTTCTGGCGCTCAACGCGTCGGTGGAGGCGGCGCGCGCTGGCGAAGCAGGCAAGGGCTTTGCCGTGGTCGCCGTGGAAGTGCGGCGGCTGGCGCAGTCGGCGGCTCAGGCGTCGAGCGAGGTCAAGGTGCTCATCGAGCAGTCCAGCGGCGAGGTGACGTCGGGCACTAAGCTTGTGGGCGAAGCGGCCAGCAAACTGGCCAGTATGCTGGAATCCATTCGCGATAATACACTTGCGCTCGAAGCCATTGCGCGTGACAGCGGCGAGCAGGCGACCTCCATCGAAGAGGTCAACACCGCCGTGCGCACCATGGACGAGATGACCCAGCACAATGCGGCGCTGGTGGAAGAGATCAATGCGGCTATCGAGCAGAACGAGGCCCAGGCCAACGCGCTCGACCGGGTCGTGGACATCTTTACCATCGACACTGGCAAGGTGCGTGTGGAGACGGTTCAGGCACAGCAACAGGCTCTGCGTGCGGCAGCGCCAAAGCTGCGCAGTCACGGCAATGCTGCCATTGCGCAGGATTGGGACGAGTTTTAAGTCGTTCTCAGTGTTCAGTTTTGATATGGCCCGCTTCGGCGGGCCGTATTGTTTTTGTCAAGGATAATACTCGGTTAAGGCCCTTTCATTAGGATTTCTCCCAAGTTCATGCGCTTGATCCGTGGGGGAGGCGAGCGCAGCACAAGGGGTTGGCCAAATGGTCCAAAGTATAAAGCGCTTCTTCGGCAATATCCGGATGACAGCCGCAATCGCCATTCTGGTGATTTCGGCGATTATGCTTTCGGTCGCCGTGGTGTCGGTGGCAATCTATATCAATCTCGGGGATGCGCTCCGGTCGCAGGCAGCGACGCAGCAGGTGTCCAACCTCAAGACGGCCGCCACGATCCTGGCCAATAATTTGCCCGGTGCCGAAGTCAGCTGGGATGAGGACGGCAATATCGACGCCGTGACGACATGGGCAATGCCACGCCAATTCCTTAACCATGAGATCGTCGATTCCATCGTCAGGCTCACAGGCGAGACCGCGACCATTTTCGGTTGGGATGCCGAGCAGCAGGATTTCGTGCGGATGACCACGACCATTCTGGGTGAGGATGGCGAGCGCATCCTGGGCACCACATTGGGGCAGTCGAGTGCGGCCTATGCGTCGATGATGGAAGGCATGCCCTATTTTGGCGAAGCCATCATCGTGGGCAATCCCTACTTCACAGCCTATCAGCCCATTGTCGATCAGAAGGGCGCTGCAATGGGCGTGCTCTATGTCGGCGTGGACAAGGCGCGGGTGCAGTCGGTGACCAATGGTACGCTGGTCCTGCTTCTGGTCGTTGGCGGCGCGGCGCTTGTTGTGCTGGGTCTGCTTGGCTTCGTGTTCTCCCGGGCGCTTGCCGCCCCGGTGCCACGGCTTGCCAAAACCATGAAGGCGATTGCTGAAGGGCAATACGATACTGAAGTCCCCTATATCGAGCGTAGCAACGAAATGGGCGAGATGGCGCGCGCGGTTGAAGTGTTCCGCGAAAATGGCCTCAAGGTCAGCGCCATGACCGAAGAAGAGCGCGCCGCATCCGAGCGCCGCCGCATCGAGCGCACCGACATGATGGTGGCTCTGCAGGCAGCCTTTGGCGAAGTGGTGGATGCGGCTATTGCCGGTGACTTCTCCAAGCGTGTTCATGCGCAGTTTCCAGACCGAGAGCTCAACAGCCTTGCCGATAGCGTCAATGCATTGGTGGAAACGGTGGATCGTGGGCTGGGCGAAACCGGCGATGTTCTGGCAGCCATGGCCAAGGCAGATCTGACCCGCCGCATGAACGGGGATTATCGTGGTTCGTTTGCCAAGCTCAAGGAAGATACCAATGCGGTCGCCGAAAATCTGAGCGATGTGATCGGGCAATTGCGCGTTACCTCGCGCGCCCTCAAGACTGCGACCGGCGAAATCCTCTCGGGTGCGAACGATCTGTCCGAGCGCACGACCAAGCAGGCGGCGACCATCGAAGAGACCTCGGCTTCCATGGAGCAGTTGGCCAATACCGTGGCTGAAAATGCGCGCATGGCTGATGATGCCAATGCCAGCGCCAATGGCGTGTCGGAAGATGCGGCCCGCAACGGCGAGGTTATGAACCAGGCCAATGCGGCCATGGAGCGGATTACCCAGTCGTCCGCCAAGATTTCCAACATTATCGGCATGATCGACGACATCGCCTTCCAGACCAATCTGCTTGCGCTCAATGCTTCTGTGGAAGCGGCGCGCGCGGGCGAGGCTGGTAAGGGTTTTGCCGTGGTGGCTGTGGAAGTGCGCCGACTGGCCCAGAGCGCTGCTGAGGCCTCGGCGGAGGTCAAGGCGCTGATCGAAACCAGTGCGCGCGAAGTCAAGACTGGTTCCGATCTTGTCTCCAGCGCCTCGGCCCAATTGCGCGACATGCTGGGTGCAGTGACAGAAAATGCCGGGCTGATGCAATCCATTGCCAAGGCGTCCAAAGCGCAGGCGGCGGCAATTGAGGAAGTCAGCGTCGCCGTTCGTACGCTCGATGAAATGACCCAGCACAATGCTGCATTGGTGGAGGAAACCAACGCCGCCATCGAACAGACTGAGGCGCAGGCATCGGAATTGGATCGCGTGGTGGATGTGTTCATTATTGACGAGCAAGACCGCAGCGTCGCCAAACTGGCGCCGGTCGCACCTGCGCCGCGTGCAGAAAGTGAAAAGATGCGCAGCGCAGCGCGTTCCTATTTGACCCAGGGCAATGCTGCGGTTTCTGCCGACTGGTCGGAATTTTGAGGCATTGCAAAAGGATAGAATTTGAGGAGGGGGCCGATGGCCCCCTTTTTGCTGCCTGGGTCAAAAAGTTAGTATTTACCCGAACTTAACCGTGTTGTGGAAGGGTCGGACCGGACGCAGAAACGGAATTGCGGCGGGTCAATCGTGGCCCGTGGCTTTGGAGACGCGTCAGTTCCAGCATGATCACCATCCGGCTTTCGCCGTCCCGATGGACGGATGGAAACGTGCGCGGAATACGCAATAGGCATTGAAGCAGCCAGAATGGCGAGACTTCGGGGGCATATATCAAGATGAAGTTCAGCGACCTCTCTGTTCGGACGAAACTGGTTCTGGGTGCCGGTGTCCTGTTTTTGACAGCCATGGGCGGTATCGTCGCCGGTGGTCTGAGCCTGATGTATCAGACGGCGGGCACTGAGGCCGAAGAGCGTGCCCGCGCACTGTTGGGACAATATGATGAATTTGCTGCGGGCCAGATGGGGGGCATCATTTCCTCGACCCGTAGTCTCGGCGCTGCCGTCGAAGGTGTCATTGCGCAGGAGCCGATCGACCGCGATCAGCTTGGGCGTCTCGTGACAGGCGCCATGGCTGCCCAGCCGACCGTGATTGGCATGACGCTCGCCTTCGATAGCAATGCTCTTGATGGCCTTGATGCGGATTTTATCGGTCATCCCTATTCGGACGAGACGGGGCGTTTCGTTCCTTATTTCACCCGTTCGAATGGCGGCATTGCCGTTGAAAAACTGATCATGACGCCCGAGGCCGGCACGGAGGGCTGGTATGATCTGCCCATGCGCGAAGATCGCACGGTGCTGACGCCACCCTATAATTATCCGGTCAATGGCGAGGATACTTTGCTCTCGACCGTGTCGGTCGTGATCCATAAAGCTGCAAAGCCGATCGGCATTCTCACGTCCGACCTGATGCTGAGCACGATTTCCGATGTCATTTCGGACCTCAAGCCCTTCGATGTTGGTCAGGTCATGCTGGTCAGCAATGCCAATACCTGGATCGTCAATTCCGATGCGAGCCTGGTCGGACAGGAATTGGCGCCCGAAGCCGCCGCCGCCTTGCTGGATGAAGAGCGTATGGGCAGCGGCATGCTGTTTACCGATGAGACCGGCACCAGCCAGTTTGTCATTGCAGCTCCCCTCACATTCGCCAATGTCGCCGATCAGTGGACGATGATCATGCAGGTCCCTGCTGCCACCATCTATGCTGGCGTCGATTCCATGCGCAACATGGCCCTGATTGCGGGCGCTATCCTGTTGGCTGTTGTTCTTGGTCTGGTGTGGCTGGGCGCAGGCTTCCTCGCCAAGCCGATCCGCCGCATGACCGCGATCATGGGTGATCTGGCACAAGGTCGTTATGAGATGGATGTGCCGTATCAGGCCGGTCGCGATGAGATCGGCTCCATGGCCCGTGCCGTCGAGGTTTTTCGCGAAAACGGGCTCAAGATCAGCCAGATGACCGAAGCGGAGGCCGCCCGAATCATCGCTGATCAGCAGGCGCGCCAGGACATGATGGCCGAGTTGCAGACAGCGTTTGGCAATGTCGTGGATGCGGCTGTCACTGGCGACTTCTCGCGTCGCGTCGATGCCAGCTTCCCCGATGCCGAGCTCAACAATCTTGCTGAATCCGTCAATAGTCTGGTCGAAACGGTGGATCAGGGCGTCTCGGAGACCGGCACCGTGCTGGGCGCTCTGGCCAATATGGACCTGACGCAGCGCATGGAAGGCTCTTACCAGGGCGCTTTTGCCGATCTTAAACACCACACCAATACTGTTGCCGAAACTCTTGCCAATGTGGTCAGTGGTCTCAAGACCACTTCGCGTGCGCTCAAGACCGCGACGGGCGAAATCCTCTCGGGTGCTAACGATCTGTCCGAACGCACCACCAAGCAGGCGGCCACTATCGAAGAGACATCGGCAGCCATGGAGCAGCTGGCGTCGACCGTGTTGCAGAACGCAGACCGCGCCCGGGACGCCAATGCCAATGCGCAGGTGGTGACCAAGACCGCCGAGGACGGTGGCGCGGTTATGAATGAAGCGACTGAGGCCATGGGCAAGATTTCAGCCTCGTCCGCTAAAATCTCCAACATTATCGGGCTGATCGACGATATCGCGTTCCAGACCAATCTGCTTGCGCTCAATGCCTCGGTGGAAGCGGCGCGCGCTGGTGACGCTGGCAAGGGCTTTGCCGTGGTGGCCGTCGAAGTCCGCCGTCTGGCGCAAAGTGCGGCCAGCGCGTCTGCCGATGTGAAGCTGCTGATCGAGCAGAGTGCCCATGAAGTGTCGGGCGGCACCAAGCTGGTCGGGGATGCTGCGGCAAAGCTCGCAGCCATGCTGGATGCGGCCAAGGCCAATTCAAGCCTGATGGATGGCATTGCCCGCGACAGCCGCGAGCAGGCTTCTGCGATTGAAGAGGTCACTGTCGCCGTGCGTCAGATGGACGAGATGACCCAGCACAATGCGGCACTGGTGGAAGAAACCAATGCCGCCATCGAACAGACGGAGTCGCAGGCGTCCGAACTCGATCGGATCGTGGCCGTTTTCAAGACCGGTGCCGATGAGCCGCGCGCACGGACCAGTCCTGCAAAGACGCCGGAGGCGCCAAAGGTGCGGCAGGCTGCCAAGACTTATCTCATTCAGGGTAATGCGGCGATTTCAACAGACTGGTCGGAGTTCTAGTCCCGTCCAAATCCGAATTGTAGTGAGAGGCGCGCAGTGCTAGCTGCGCGTCTCTTTTGTTTTGGACGACATAAGCGTGCTTCCACTTGGGAATAATTCGTAGTGAAGTGAGAAGTATTTTGCTAACGAATAAGATGCAACCTTCTGTCAGGCCCGGATTTTTCCGGCGCAGGGGGTATAAGATGCTTGCCTATCCCTTCCGACGTAAACCTGCCCAATCCAGCGATGCTGCCAAGGTAAAAGCGATCATGCGCAGTCAGGCGGTGATCGAGTTCAGTCTCGATGGCACGATTCAGACAGCCAACGAGAATTTCCTGTCGGCCATGGGCTATCGGCTGGAAGAAATCGTGGGACGGCACCATGCCATGTTCTGCGATCCCGAATTCACTCAAGGCGCCGAATACAAATCCTTCTGGGCCAGCCTCGGTCGCGGCGAATTTCAGTCTGCCGCCTATCGACGTCTGGCCAAGGGTGGACGAGAGGTGTGGATACAGGCCAGTTACAATCCGGTGCTCGACCGCTCCGGCAAACCGATTGGCGTCATCAAATTTGCCACCGACATAACGGCGCAAAAGCAGCAATCAGCAGATCATATGGCCCAGATCGAGGCTATTTCGCGCGTGCAGGCGGTGATCGCCTTCAACCTTGATGGAACGGTCATCACCGCCAATCCCAATTTTCTTTCGACCGTCGGCTATGGGCTGGACGAGATTGTCGGCAAGCATCACGCTATGTTCTGCCAGCCTGACTATGCGCGCTCGGCGGAATACCAGCAATTCTGGGAAACCTTGCGCAAGGGCCAATATATCGCCGCCGAATTTCAGCGTTTTGGCAAAGGCGGGCGCGAGGTCTGGATACAGGCGTCCTATAACCCGATCTTTGATGCATCGGGGCAGGTGGTCAAAGTCATCAAGTTTGCCACCGACATTACTGAGCGCAAGCGCGCTGAAGGTATTATCGCGGAACTGACCAACTCACTTGCTCGGATGGCAAGGGGTGATCTCGGCGGGCATATCGATGCGGTGTTCACCGGCCAATATGAAGCCTTGCGCGGGGCTTTCAACGACTCCCTTGGACAATTGCAGGACATCGTCTCGGGCCTTCGCGAAACATCGCGCGGGGTGCGAACGGCGACCGCGGAAATCCTGTCGGGCGCGAACGATCTATCCAACCGGACAACCAAACAGGCTGCAACGATCGAGGAGACGTCAGCGGCCGTAGAGCAATTGTCCACCACCGTCACCGAGAATGCCGGACGGGCGGCTAATGCCAGCGACAAGGCGCGGATGGTGGCGCAGAATGCTGCCGATGGCGGCACTGTCATGAGTGAGGCAACAGGGGCCATGTCGGCCATCGAAGCGTCGTCGGCCAAGATTTCCAATATCATCGGGCTGATTGATGACATTGCGTTTCAGACCAATCTTCTTGCGCTCAATGCCTCGGTAGAGGCGGCGCGGGCGGGAGAGGCTGGCAAGGGTTTTGCCGTGGTCGCCATAGAGGTCAGGCGATTGGCGCAAAGTGCGGCAGAGGCGTCGTCCGACGTCAAATCGCTGATCGAAGCCAGCGCGGGGGAAGTGCGGGCCGGTGCGCAACTGGTATCGAAGGCCGCAACACGCCTTGCTGAAATTCTGGCCGGGGCGCAGGAGAGCGCAACCCTGATCGATGCCATTGCGAAGGCCAATCAGGAACAGTCCGGGGCGCTTTCGGAAGTGGCGGTTGCGGTGCGTCAGATGGACGAGATGACCCAGCACAATGCGGCTCTGGTCGAGGAGACTAATGCCGCTATCGAGCAGACAGAGGCACAGGCGTCCGAGCTGGACCGGATCGTCGCTGTGTTCAGGACTGGATCGGAGGCGGACGAAACGGTGCTTCGCGTCGTCCCGACCGCGCCCGTCCGGCAACGCGCCTATTCCAGTCAGGGGAATGCCGCGATTTCCGCTGACTGGAACGAGTTCTAAGAGTGCCTACTTGGCGCGGCGGGCCTGAAACAGCATTGCCGCGCCCAACAGGATGACAATGGCCAGCGAGATCAACGCATTATAGCCAGCCAGTGAAATGCCAAGGAACCGGAACTGAACAACGTCGCAGCCAATGATAGGCTGGAGATCGTTGAGCGAATCGAGGGTGAGGGACGTACCGGCACCAGTGCCCGAGCAGGCGGTGGGGCCGGGCCAGAAGCCCCATTCGACACCGGAATGGAAGCCGCCCAGATAGGTGCCCCAGACAAAGAGTGCGGTGACGATGGCCATGCCGACATACCAGACCGGCAGTGGTAAGCGGTTCCAGAGCACAAGAATCAGCGCCAGAAGCGGCAGGCCCCAATAATAGGGCAGGCGCTGTTCGAGACAGAGCTCGCATGGCTGCAAGCCGCCGATGAATTGACTACCCAGCGCACCCAGAATGGTGGCAAGACCAAGCAGGAAGGCAAAACCGGCGGCAAGTTTGTCAAAGGGGCGGATTGAGGTCATAGCAAAATCTCAGGTGACGCTGAATGGGAGCCCAATAGACCTCGTTTTTGGCAAAAGCCAGATGGGAACGGTGTCGTGATCAGTCATCGGGTAGAGTGAGGCCAAGGGCCCGGCGCAATGCAATGGCATTGGCCGGGGCATGCAATTTATCTTCATGCACGAAATAGGCGAACACGTCGCGGCCCTGCTGGCGCCAGAGGTCCATGGTTTGCGCCCAGTCCGCAATATCGGATGGATCATAGCCATCGGCTCCCGGTCTTGCCGGGCCCTGCAGGCGGCAATAGGCAAAATTGGCGGTCAGCTCACGCGCTGGATATTCCGCCGTGTCGGCAATCACGCGCGCCACATTGTGCGCCCGGAACAGCGCATCGGCCTCCCCGGTATTGAAGCTGGCATGACGCGGCTCGATGGCGTGGCGGATGGCGCCGACATTGGCGGCATCAAGATAGGGCGCGGCTTTGCCGGCATCGGCTTTTCCGGCCAGAGCTAAGTAGCTGTCGATGTCTTTGGGCAGGCGCCGCAGAAAGGCTTCTATGCTCTCCTTGTCGAAAGCAAGATTGGGCGGCAATTGCCAGATGAACGGGCCGAGCCTGTTGCTAAGCGCCAGGGGTCCTGAGGCAAAGAAATTGGCCAGTTCCGCCTCGCAATTCTTGAGGCGTCGAATATGGGTGACCAGTTGCGGGCCCTTGATGGAAAACTGAAACCCTTCGGGTGTTTCGGCTGCCCAGCGCGCAAAACTTTCCGGCTTCTGGTTCGCGCGGAAGGTGGCGTTGATTTCGATGCTGGTGAGGTGGCTCGCGGCATAGGCGAGTTCCTTCTTCTGAACCAGGCCGGACGGAAAGAATGTGCCGCGCCATGGCGCGTATACCCAGCCTGCCGTGCCGGTCCTGATCGTTCCAAGCTGCTGCGCCATTTTTAGCCCTCCTCTTATCAGCTTCCTCTCTGCGGCAAGGATTGGCAATCCATCGCACCGAAAACAGAAGATGCCGGCAGGTAATCTTTTTTTGCCGTATTTATGTGCATGGTGAATGAACTGTTTTCCGGGGGCGTTCGTTTGCGTCGCACTGCCATTGCTTCTCTTGCCGCTGCCATGCTGGTGGGTTCCGGGCCGGTTCTGGCCTGTGACGGATTGCGCGTTGTGCAGGGCGGGCTGGTGACCGAGGTGGTCGATGGTGACACGGTGCTTCTGGATTCAGGGCTTTCCGTTCGCCTGATCGGGACACAGGCCCCCAAACTGGCGTTGGGGCGTGAGGGGCTTGAGGACTGGCCGCTGGCGCATGAGGCCAGAGATGCCCTTGCGGCTCTGGCTTTGGGGAAATCCGTACAGCTCGGTTATGGCGGCGAAGAGAAAGACCGCTATGGACGCGCATTGGCCCACCTTTTCATTGAGGGTGAAGACGGGCAGGTCTGGGCGCAGGGCGCAATGGTGGAAGCGGGCTGGGCACGGGTCTATTCCTTCCCCGATAATCGGCGGTGTCTCGATCAACTTTTCGCGGGCGAAGCCCGGGCACGACAGGCGCGGCTTGGAATCTGGGCCGATCCCTATTACAGCGTGCGGTTGGCGGATCGCCCGGACGAGATTCTCGAACGGGTGGGAGATTACGAACTGGTCGAGGGACGGGTGTTGCTGGCCGAAAAAAGTGGCTCGCGCGTCTATCTCAATTTTGGCCGGTTCTGGAAAGAAGACTTCACCGCCGTGATCGAAGCACCAGCGCTCCGCCTGTTTGAGCGCGATGGTTTCGATCCGCTGGTTTTGGAAGGTGCGCTGGTGCGCATTCGTGGCTGGGTGGATGAGCGGGATGGCCCGCGCATCGAAGTGACCCATCCCGAGCAGATCGAGGTTGTGGCGAGGCCATGAGAGCGCTTCCCGGTAAGAAAGTGCTGCGCCTGAGTGTCCTGGCGGTAAGCCTTGCGGCTTTGGCTGCCTGTTCGTCGCTCACGGGGTCCAATGTCAGTGTGGGCCGGACCGGCGACAATCCTGCGCCCAATGTGACGCCGACAGGTTCCGATTCCGATGATTCTGTTCTCGGTCTTCGTGAACATCCCCGGATCATCGCAGCCTATGGTGGCGTTTATGAGGATCGGCAAGCCGAAATCATGGTGGCACGTATCGTCAGCCGCCTTCTTGCCGCCTCCAACCAACCCAATGCACAATTTCAGGTGACGATCCTCGATACATCCGAGGTCAATGCTTTCGCCCTGCCGGGCGGCTATATTTATGTGACGCGCGGTATTCTGGCGCTGGCCTCTGATACCAGCGAACTGGCCGCCGTTCTGGCGCATGAAATCGCGCACGTGACGCTGCGCCATGCGCGGGCCCGCACCGACAAGACGCGCAATACCCAGATTGTGGACCGGGTGATTACCGGCATTTTCGGCGGCGATACCTCAACTGACGCCACGGCTAATCGCACGCGGCAGTCGCTCGCTTCATTCAGCCAAAACCAGGAGCTTGAAGCCGATCGCGAGGGGATCAAGTTTGCCGGCAAGGCGGGCTATGATTCACAGGCTGCGGCGCGCTTTCTTGGTGTTATGAGCCGGTTTGCCTCGTTCTCGTCCGGTACGCCTGCGGGTGATGACGGGTTCCTGTCCAGCCATCCCTCTACGCCATCGCGCATTGAAACTGCGATGAACACGGCGCGCGGCATGTTTGGCGCAGCCGGTGGGGGGGAAACCGACCGTGAAGGCTATCTCTCGGCGATTTCCGGACTGACCTTTGGCGACAGCCCATCGCAGGGCACGATTGTCGGCCAGCGCTTCATCCACTCTGCCTCCAAATTCACCTTCTCCGTGCCCTCCGGCTATTCGCTGCAAAATTCTCAGAGCGCGGTCGTGGGCGTGGCTGGGGACGGCGAAGCTGTGCGCTTCGACAGTGCTGTCGTGCAGCCCAATATGGCGCTGACCGATTACCTCAAATCCGGCTGGATTGCCGGGCTCAAGGCCGACACTGTTGCTGCGCATAATTATAACGGCATCGAAATGGCCTCGGGGCTGGCCCAGACCGATCAGTGGTTCTTCCGCGTGGCCGTGATGCGCCTCGATGGCGAAGTCTATCGCTTCATCTTTGCCGCCAAGGCGGATAGTGCGCGTTTCAAGCAGGGTGCGGAGGCGACGATCCAGAGCTTCCGGCGCACCACCGCTGCTGACCTTAACCAGATCAGGCCGCTCTCCATACGGCTGGTGACCGCCAAGGCTGGCGACAGTGCTGACGTGTTGGCGCGGCAGATGGCCAATATTTCGGGTGGCCGCGACCTCTTTTATATCCTCAATAACCTCTTCCCCGGCGACGCGGTGGTGCCGGGGCAACGCTATAAGGTCGTAGCGGGGCGATAAGCGGCTAGAGCAGGTCGCAGAGGGCTGCGATCAGCGGCTCATCGGCGGGCGGCATGGGATAATCGCGCAGGGCCTGCGGGCGCACCCATTTCAGCGCCTTATGCTCGCTCGCCATTGGCGTGCCCTGCCATTTGCGGCAGACATAGAGCGGCATTAAAAGATGCATATGCTCGTAGGAATGGCTGGCAAAGGAGAGTGGCGCCAGACACGCTTCCTTCGTTTCGATAGCCAGTTCCTCGCGCAATTCGCGGATCAGGGCCGCTTCGGGTGTTTCGCCTTGCTCGATCTTGCCGCCGGGAAATTCCCACATACCTGCCATATGCTTGCCTTCGGGGCGCTGGGCGATCAGCACGCGGCGATCGGTATCCACCAGGGCGCAGGCGACAACGAGCAGAATGGGCTTTTCAGTCATGAGGCGGCCTTTGGAATGCGGTAGATGTAATCGTATTGGTGTGTGTAGCCGAGGCCGGTATAGAGCGCCTTGGCGGCGCTATTGTCAGCCTGGACGTTGAGCGCGGCGTATCTGGCGCCCTCGCGTTTTGCCCAGGCAAGGCCGGAGCGCATCATGGCACTACCCAGGCCTTGGCGGCGGCGCGTTGGGTCGGTCACCACATTGCCGGTGATGACGATGCCGTCTGCCACGGCCATGATCGAGGAAGCAACTGCCTCGCCGTCGCGAGTCAGCACGACGCCGGCTGCGGGCACGGTGAACGCGGCAAGCAGGCTTTCCATCGCCGCCATATTGGCATCGCTATAGCCCTGCAGGCGCCTGGCAACGGCGAGAAATTTCGGATCGCGGACCGGCAGCACCTGCGCTTCGGCATCTGGCTCGACCTCGCCCAATTCCATGGCGAACAGGTGGCTCGGGTCGATGCTTTGCCACCCCGCTTCGTCCAGTTCCGCATTGAGCTCAGGTGCCGAAAGCGGGGTGGTGCGGAAGACCGGCTTGATCTTGTGCCGCACCATCCATGATGCAGCCGAAATCACGCGCAGGTCGGCGTCCTCGAAATCGTCGGGATCGAAGCATTGGGTGGAATTGGCGCGCTTGGTATAGCCGCCTGCTGCCCGGCGCACCCAGGAACGGTCCCATTCGACGGTGATGCCGGGCCAGGCTTTGAGGCCTGCCCGCTCGAAAGTCTCAACATCCGGCAGCGTCATCTTAGCTCCGGTAGTCGCCATTGATGGTGATGTAGCCGTGGGTCAGGTCACAGGTATAGACCGTGGCCTTGCCGTCACCGAGGCCGAGGCTGACCGTCAGTTCAAGGTCTTCGCCCTTCATATAGGCGCTGGTGGCCGCTTCATCGTAACCGGCGGCACGTTCGCCGTCGCGGGCAACGGTGAGATCGCCGAAGCGGATAGCGAGCTTGTCGCGGTCGGCGGGTTCGCCTGCCTTGCCAACGGCCATGACGACGCGGCCCCAATTGGCGTCTTCACCGGCAATCGCGGTCTTGACCAGCGGGGAGTCGGCAATGGCCTTGGCGATGCGGAAAGCGCTCTCGTCAGACACCGCGCCCTCGACATGGACGGACACCTGTTTGGTGGCGCCTTCGCCATCGCGGACGACATGGATGGCAAGCTCAAACAGAACGTCGGAGAGAGCCTGTCCGAAGATTTCGGCGCGGGGATCATTGAGGTTGTCGATGGGCTCGACCTTGGCCTTGCCCGTGGCGAAGGCGAGCAGCGTGTCGGAGGTGGAGGTGTCGCTATCGACGGTGATGGAATTAAAGCTGGTCTGATTGTGCCTCGCCAGCAGCGCCTGCAAGACCGGCGCGGCGATGGGCATGTCGGTAACCACAAAGCTCAGCATGGTGGCCATGTCCGGCGCGATCATGCCCGAGCCCTTGGCGATGCCGTTGATCTTGACCTCGACGCCATCGATTTCGAGCACGGCGCCCGACAGTTTTGGGAAGGTGTCGGTGGTCATGATCGCCTTGGCTGGCTCGATCCAGGGTGCGGCATTCATGCGCGTCGCGGTTTCGTCGAGCACGCCGTCGAATTTGGACGCATCGATCAGCTCGCCGATCACCCCCGTTTGGGCGATGAAAACTTCCGAAGGTGTGCAGCCAAGCGCCTTTGCGGCGACCTGGGTGATGTGGCGCACGCTTTCGCGGCCCTTCATGCCGGTAAAGGCATTGGAATTGCCCGAATTGACCACGAGGCCGCGGGCGGTTCCGTTCACGAGGTTTTCGCGGCACAGCTCGACAGCAGCAGAGGAGCATTTTGACCGGGTCAGTACGCCAGCGACGGTTGTGCCCTCATCAAAGGCCATGAAAAGCACGTCGGTGCGGTTCTTGTACTTGATGCCCGCTTCAGCCGTAGCGAAGCGCACGCCTTCAATGGCGGGCAGGTCCGGGTAGGATTTGGGGGCGAGGGGCGAAACCGGATGGGCGGCCATGGTGGAAACCTTGAGCGGGCAAAAGACTGCCTTGGTGTGCCCCAAAGGTGTGACGCGCGCAAGGCAGTCGTGGCCGGGTTTAGGTCCCGGCCACATGTTCAGGCGCGGCATGCAGCAATTGCACGTCGGGCGCCTTGACCAGCTGCAGATAGCGCTCGAACTGAACGAGAATGTCGGCAATCAACTGGTCACGACCCAGCCCCATGACATCGTAGCCGCGCGTACCGCTGGAGAAGTAAGTGCGGGCCTCATAGCGCTGTTCGGGTTTGCCCGCCGCCAGATGCGAAAGGACGGCAACGGGGTGGCTTGCTAGTGAGACGCCATAGACGAAATCCCGGACGCCTTCGGCCGGTGCGCGCAAGGCGATCGAGCCGTCTTCGGTTTCCTCGACGCTGGCGGTACGACCACGATTGGTCAATTCCTGCGCTACTTGCTCAAGCGCGGGCCGTACTTGTCCCGCGATGAAGGTTTCAACCTCACGCTTGCTGGGCGCCTTGAGAATAAGGGCCAGCCGGCGCTGCCAGGTAACGCCCGCCGCCGGCTGTGCCGGGGCGTTGACGCCTTCGACATGGCGCATCTGCTGGGCGAGATCGGCGCGCATGCCGGTCAGCAGTGACCAGAGCAAGGCGAGAATCACAAGGGTAAAAGGCAGGGCGCTGGCGATGGTGGCCGATTGCAGCGCGCCGAGCCCACCAGCCAATAGCAGGACGGCGGCAACCACACCTTCAAATGTGCACCAGAACACGCGCTGGGTGGTGGTGGTTTCCGTCTCGCCACCAGCGGCAATGGCATCGACCACGAGCGAGCCGGAATCGGCGGAGGTGACGAAGAAGACACCGACAAGGATCACGGCCAGTGTCGAGGTGATGGCCGGGAAGGGCAGATAGGTGAAGAATTCAAACAGGCCAACCGAAAGATCATTAGCAATGGCTGTGCCGAGTGCACCGCCGGCGACCGTGCTGTCGATGAAGATGGCGGTGTTGCCGAATACGGTCATCCACACGAAGGTGAAGCCGGCGGGGATAAACAACACTGCGGTGATGAATTCGCGCACGGTGCGGCCCCGTGAGATGCGGGCGATGAACATGCCGACAAAGGGCGACCACGAAATCCACCAGGCCCAGTAGAATAGTGTCCAGGCATCGATCCATGGTGTCGGCTCATAGGCATAGATATTGAAGGTGCGCAGCACCATGCTGTCGAGATAGAGCCCCAGATTCTGCACCAGATCGCGGAACAGCTCGGTCGTCGGCCCCATGAAGAGCACGAAGAGCATGAGCAGGATTGCGACGACCAGATTAAGTTCGGAGAGGATGCGGACGCCCTTATCGAGCCCACTCACTACCGAGAGTGTTGCCATGGCGGTTACGATGGCGATGATGACCAATTGCACCGGAATAGCGATGGGAATGTCGAGCAGGAAGTTCAGCCCCGCATTGATTTGCGCGACGCCGACGCCCATTGAGGTGGCGATGCCGAAGACAGTGCCGACAATGGCGAAAATATCGACGGCGTGACCGATAGGGCCGTTGATACGCTCCTTGAGCAGCGGATAGAGGCCCGAGCGAATGGTCAGCGGCAGATTGTAGCGATAGCCGAAATAGGCAAGCGATAGGCCGACTACGGCATAGACCGCCCAGGCATGAATGCCCCAATGGAAGAAGGTGACTGCCATGGCCTCGCGCACGGCCGCGACCGATTCCGGGGTGGCTGTTGGCGGGGCCATATAGTGAGTCATCGGTTCGCCGACGCCATAGAACATAAGGCCGATGCCCATGCCAGCAGCAAACAGCATCGCAATCCAGGATGGAAAGCTGAAATCAGGCGTCGAATCGTCAGGTCCCAGCTTCAGCGCGCCATATCGTGACAGGCAGAGGAGCAGCATAGCGGCAAGGATGACGCCGACGGCGAGCAGGTAGAGCCAGCCAAAGCTGCTCAGAATACCGGCTTGCAGGCTGGCAAAAATCTCGTCGGCCTGGTGCGGGAAGACAATCCCTACACCCATGAAGATACCGATGATGAGAAGCGCTCCGAAGAATACCGGAGGATTGATGACGAAGGGCTTGAACACTGACGCTTATCCTTGACGCTTACGACGGCGCACCCGGCTTAGGCTGTGCGCCCGTCGAAAGCAAAATCAGGAGAAGCGGTTTTGGTTCCTGCTCAGACCATTGGCGCAGGCTTGCGGCCAGCAATGAAGGCGCTAAAGCGACGGGTTATGAAGGGCACGACGGCGAGCACGATTGTCGCTGACATGGCAGGAACAAGGATCAGGCTGCGCTGCCAGATCGGCCAGCCATCGGTCAGGGGCATGAGAATATAGAGATAGAGCGTGACCACGGGATAGACGGCGAGCGTCATTAAAAAGGTCATACGCAGACGGGCGGGAAGCGGCATCGGAAGAGCTCCATAGAAACGGTGCGTTTCGATATTTAATGAAACGGATCGTTTCGTTCAAGTCTTTTCTTTATCATTTTGCTGCGCCATATAAGAGGCATGAGCACAGACGTTTCCGATAGTGGCGAAACCCGCCGTTCGATTGGCGCCCGACGCAATCCGGCCAGCCAGGAGGCCATTCTCGACGCCGCCGAGCATGTGCTGCGCGAGGGGGGCATTGCTGGGTTTTCCATCGATGCGGTGGCGCGGCGGGCCAGAGCGGGCAAGCCGACCATCTATCGCTGGTGGCCCAATCGCACTGTGCTGATGCTCGATGTCTATAAGCGCTTCAAGAATGCCAGGACATTTCCAGACACGGGCAGTCTGCGTGGCGACCTCGTCAGTTTCCTCGACAATCAATTGATCGGTTTCTGGCGGGGGAGCCTCTGCGGGCTGGTTTATCGCGCGGTCATTTCCGAAGCGCAGAATGATGCAGGCGCGGCAGAAGCCTTGCAGGCCTATCAGGCGGAGCGCAAAGGCGTGGCTATGCAGATGGTGGAAAAGGCAAAGGCACGGGGCGAAGTGCCAGCCGATACCGATGCTGTTCTGATCATCGATATGGTCGTGTCCTATGCCTGGCACCAATTGCTGCTGGGGCATTTGGATGAAGCCGCGGGGCAGATCGAAAGTGTCGTGGACACGATCCTCTCGGGTCTGGTGGGATATAAAAGGTCGGATTCGACGTAGGGGGTGAAATCACCCCCACCCGGCCTCCCCCTGGAGAATGGGGAGGAGAAGAGGCGTGCCACTGAAGGTCAGGCGCACGCGGTCGGTCCCTCTCCCTTCTCCAGGGGGAGGTTAGCTGGGGGTGCTTTCCAATCCGCAGAAACAAAAAAAGGCGGCCCTTGAGCCGTCCTTTTTCGTTCTATCACACGCCAATCAGGCGAAGGCGCCGTGGCAGTGCTTGAACTTTTTGCCCGAACCGCAAGGGCAGGGCGCATTGCGCGAAACGCCTTGCAGCAGCTTCGGGTCGACGGGGGGCAGGCCATCGCGGCTGGCCACATCGTCGCCTTCCGCGTCATTCTCGCCGGTAATCGGGTCGATATGGCTGGTGGTCAGGCGGCTCATGTCCGGGCTCGGCGGGGGCTCGGGCTGGCGAATCTGCAGCTCAATATGGCTGAGCTGAGTGGTCACCAGTTCGCGCAGATTGGCGAGCAGGGCCTGGAACAGTTCATAGGCTTCCTGCTTGTATTCGTTGAGCGGATCGCGCTGGGCGATACCGCGCCAGCCGACGACCTTGGACAGATGGTCCAGCATGACAAGGTGTTCGCGCCAGAGGCCATCCACCGATTGCAGCAGGATGGACTTTTCCACCTGACGCATGATGTTGGCCGAATACTTTTCTTCCTTGGCGGCGATCAGGGCGTCGGAGGCCTCGCGTATGCGGTCTTCGACCACTTCGGCATCGATACCTTCTTCGGCAGCCCATTCGGCGGCGGGAATGTCGATATTGAGATAGGTCTTGGCAGCGGACGCGAGTTGTTCGGTGTTCCACTGTTCCGGGTAGGAACGGGCTGGAATAGCGCGGGATACCACATTCTCGACCACGCCGTGGCGCATCTCGGTGATGGTTTCGCTGACATCGTCGGCATCCATGAATTCAAGACGCTGCTCGAAGATCACCTTGCGCTGATCATTCATCACGTCGTCGTATTTGAGGATGTTCTTACGGATGTCGAAATTGCGCGACTCCACCTTGCCTTGGGCGCGTTCAATGGCCTTGGTGACCCATGGATGGGTGATGCTCTCGCCCTGTTCCAGCCCCAGCTTGCCGAGCATGGAATCCATGCTCTCGATGGGGAAGATGCGCATCAGGTCATCCTGAAGCGAGAGGAAGAACTTGGAATGACCCGGATCGCCCTGACGGCCGGAACGGCCGCGCAACTGATTGTCGATGCGGCGCGATTCATGGCGCTCTGTGCCGATGACCATGAGGCCGCCAGCGGCCAGCGCCTTGGCCTTGTCGTCGGCAATCTTGGCCTTGATCTCAGCGATCTTGGCTTCGCGCGCATCGCCTTCAAGGCCATCGGCCTCTTTCTGGATGCGCATTTCGAGATTGCCGCCGAGCTGAATGTCGGTGCCGCGACCGGCCATATTGGTGGCGATGGTGATGGCGCCGGGCAGGCCCGCATCGGCAACGATAAAGGCTTCCTGCTCATGGTGACGGGCATTGAGCACGTTCATGTGGCCGACATTCTTGGTGCGCAGGATGTCGGCGAGCATCTCGGACTTTTCGATCGAGGTCGTGCCGACGAGCACGGGCTGGCCGCGGTCCTGACACTCCTTGATCAGATCGGCGATGGCGTCGAACTTTTCCGCTGCCGTGCGATAGATGGCGTCGTCTTCGTCGATGCGCTGCACCGGCAGGTTGGTCGGCACGGTGGTGACGCCCAGCCCATAGATGTCGCCGAATTCTTCGGCTTCCGTCGCGGCCGTACCGGTCATGCCAGCCAGCTTGCGATAGAGGCGGAAATAGTTCTGGAAGGTGATCGAGGCCAGCGTCTGGTTCTCGGCCTGAATCTTGGCGCCTTCCTTGGCTTCCAATGCCTGATGCAGGCCTTCCGAATAGCGGCGGCCCGGCATCATGCGTCCAGAGAACTCGTCGATGATGACCACTTCGCCGCCTTCAGCAGTCTGGCGGACGATATAGTCCTTGTCCTTGCGGAACAGCTTGTGGGCGCGCAGCGCGGAATTGGCGTGGTGGACGAGAATGACGTTTTCCACGTCATACATCGAACCACCCTTGAGCAGCCCTGCTTCAGCCAGAGCGGCTTCGAGCTTTTCGACACCCTGATCGGTAAAGGTGGCCGAGCGGTGCTTTTCCTCGATCTCGAAATCGCCTTCGCCGATCAGCGGCATCAGGCCATCCATCTTGATATAGAGGTCGGAACGGTCTTCGGCAGGGCCGGAAATGATCAGCGGGGTGCGGGCTTCGTCGATAAGGATAGAGTCCACTTCGTCGACGATGGCGAATTCATGCCCGCGCTGCACCATCTGGGCGCGGGTATATTTCATATTGTCGCGCAGATAGTCGAAACCGAGCTCGTTATTGGTGCCATAGGTGATGTCGCAGGCATAAGCAGCCTTGCGCTCGGTATCGTTGATGCCCGGCACGATGATGCCGGTCGAGAGGCCGAGGAAGCCATAGAGCTGGCCCATCCACTGGGCGTCGCGGCGCACGAGATAGTCGTTGACCGTCACCAGATGCGCGCCCTTGCCGGTCAGCGCATTGAGATACATGGGCAGGGTCGCAACCAGCGTCTTGCCTTCACCGGTGCGCATTTCGGCGATGGAGCGGTCGTTCATGACCATGCCGCCGATGAGCTGGGTGTCGAAATGACGCATGCCCAATGCGCGTTTACCGGCCTCGCGGACGGTAGCGAAAGCCGGAACGATAAGATCGTCGATCTTGGCGCCCTGTTCCAGTTGCGCCTTGAATTCGGCGGTCCGGGCTTTCAGCGCATCATCGCTGAGTTTGGCCAGTTCGGGTTCGAGCGCGTTAATCGCCGCAACCTTGCCCTGATACCGCTTGACCTGCCTGTCGGACGGTGACCCGAAAATCTTTCGGGCAAGCGCAGCAAGTGCCATGTTCGTGGTCCTTTTTGTGTCGGCGGCGGGGCGTTGGGTCAGGCGGCGCATCATTCATGGGTGCGTCAGCCGTCCCATTTCGCCTCGTCAGAACTGGGGGAAGCCTTTCCGGTTCCCTATATTTCTGTCTCGCATATCCATTGCGCATTGTTGGATGCAGCAAGTGAGTATGCTTTGTCGAAAAGCGGGTGAGATGTAAGAGTGGGGTCCCGCCTTGTCAACGTATGCGAATTGGGCGACACAACTTGCAGTCTCAAGCCCTGTGGGCATAGCAGGCACAAATGAAGACAGGGTAATCGTCCTTTTAAAAAGGCACAATTTGGCCTTTCTGCCATGCGAGCGGAAACGGGACACGAAATTGACCATGCCGGCATTGTGTCCGGCTCAGGAGAAAAGCAGTCTCATGCGGAATTCCTCTGTGCGCCTGATGCGCGCTGTCAGCCTCGCCGTGCTTATGGCGGCAACTTCGGTTGCGGGCGTTATGGCTCAAAGCCAAGCCATCGAAAATGCCGATGCATTGGTTGCCATGGTGGGCGATGAACCGATAACCGAAGCCGATCTCGCCTTTGCAGCCGAAGATATGGCGCAGGATCTGTCGCAGATGCCGCCTGAAGAGCGCCGGGCGTTTCTCGTGCGTATCCTGATCGATATGAAAGTCATGTCGGGCGCCGCGCGGGAAGCGGGCATGGACCAGACCGAAATTTTCGCCCAGCGGCAGAAATATCTTGAAGAGCGTGCTTTGCGCCGCGCCTATTTCAACGAGGCTATTGCCGGAGCCGTGACCGAAGAGGCCGCGCGGGCCGAATACGATGCCTTCGTGCAGCAGTTCGAACCGCAGGATGAAGTGCGCGCCAGCCACATTCTCGTCGAAACCGAAGAAGAGGCCAATCAGATCAAGGCTGAGCTCGATGGCGGCGCTGATTTCGCCGAACTGGCCAAGGAGCACTCCATTGATCCGGGTGCCGCCAATGGCGGCGATCTTGGCTTTTTCGGCCAGGGCATGATGGTGAAACCCTTCGAGGATGCCGCTTTCGCCCTTGCCAATCCTGGCGACGTTTCTGCTCCGGTGCAGTCGCAGTTCGGCTGGCACATCATCAAGCTGGAAGAAAAGCGCCAGTCGGCTCCGCCTAGCTTTGAGCAGGTGGCGCCGCAGATTCAGAACCAGTTGCTGATGCGCTCGTTCACCGAGAAGGTCGACGAGCTGATGGCTGGCGTCGAAATCAAGATCGAAGACGCCGATCTCAAGGCTAAGTTCGATGCTCAGGAAGCAGCAGAAGCCGAAGCGGCCGCACAAGAAGCTGCCGAATAATCGCGAAAGGCCCGGTTTCGACCGGGCCTTTTTGTTTCAGCAGGTGACGCGGATTTCGGCGTAGCCGGTCAACCCTTCATCACCACTCGATGTAACCCCGATGGTGCATTGGGTGCCGGGCAGGAAGGTGGACCCGCCCGAGGCGATGGTGGTGCCGTCGAGCAGCATGACATAGCCATTGGCGACCTGTCCCACATCGACCTTGGCCGAAGCCTCTCCGCATATGGGGTAGGAATCGCCCTCTGCCACGAGAATGCGCATGCCTGAGGGCAGGCAATCCTCGTTGGAGGCCGTTGAGGGTGCGGGCGCTATAGCCTGGGGTGTCGGCACCGAACTGGTCCGCCAGTTCTGCTCGAGCACGGCAATGCGGTTGGAGAGGTCGGTGAGGTCCGGGGAATCTGCTTGTGTCGCTGTGCCTGCGTTGCGCGCGTAAAGGTCGAGGCTCACGCGCAATTGCGCGATGTCGGATGCGAGGCGGCGAGTTTCGGCCTGACCTTCATTATAGATCCATGCTGCGGCGCCTAGTCCGGCAAGGCCGCAGGCCAGCCCCGCCAGACCTATGACAAGGGCGATGCCGCTCAGGCGTGATGGCTTCGGCTGGCGCGCGCTTTCCACATATTTTGGCAGTTCATGATCTTCACGCATTTCTCGCGTTAGCGTGATTTTGTCGTCTTGATCGGAGCGCTCTTCATCCGGCTGGTCCACGAGACGTCTCCGATTGGCTTTGCGCGCAGGCCATCCCATCAATGTGAGGCCGAATTTTGATCCGGCCTGCTTGTCGCTTTATCGGGGGCGCTGGTTGGCCGGCGTTGGCAGGACTGCCGGTTTGCCGGAAATGACTGGCTTGATATTGGGGTTCTGGCCCGGATTGCCACCAAACACATTGCCGATACCCGAGAAAAAGCCGCCGACAGCTTCGCTGCGTTGTTTCAGCGCCGCCTCTTCAGCCGCCTTGCGCTCAGCTGTCTTCTGCACGGCGCTGGCCTGACTGGCGAGCGCGGCGTCATCTGCCTGTTGCTTGGCGGTTAGCGCCGCATTGGGGATAGTCGGCGGGCAGGGACCGAGGGCATTCAGTGGACCGGACGAGGCCGGGTTGAAGATATAGCGGCCTTCGCAGACATCCCAGACGGGAGGGGTCTTGGTCAGTTCGAAATAGTCATAGCCCGTCTTGATATTCTTCCAGAATTCGAGATGCGGGCTGGAGGCATGACGCGCCAGATTGGCTGTGGTCATGCGGAAGGGGAAGCTCTGCAGCTGGAAGCTGGTATTGCCGCCCTTGAAGCTCTCGCGGGCCAGCGCGTAAATCTCGGCTACGCCCTGATCGGTCATGGCGTAACAGCCGCTCGATGAGCAGTCGCCATGCACCATGAGGTTGGAGCCGGTGCGGCCATGGGCGCGGTCGAACTTGTTGGGGAAGCCGGTATTGAAGGCCAGGTAATAATTGGATTTGGGGTGCATCAGGCCCGGCGTGATCGTCGAAAATCCTTCCGGGCTCTGGCGGTCGCCTTCCTTGAATTTTGGACCCAGTTCGCCCGAAAAGGCGCAGATCTCGTAGGTCTTAAAGAGCTTATAGGGACCAGCGCTCGTGCGTTTCCACACTTCGAGCACGGCTTCTTCCTTGAAGATGCGCACCAGCATGGCGTCGCCGGGCGAAGACCCGATATTGCGAAGGCCCTGCACCACACCGCCAGACAGGGGCACGTTATGCCGGTTATCGCCGCCCTTGACGAAGCTGGAACAGGCGGCAAGTCCGACGGCCAGCCAGCAGATGATCACGAAGGCGCCGAGGCGATGGAAGAGGGATGCAGACACGAGGATATGGCCCGAACAGGAACACTGCCCCTTCCGGGGCTTGGTTTATCTAGGATGAACCAAGGCGGTGAATGAAGCCTTTACCGGGGACAAATACTACCCTGAGATGTGGGGCGCTCACGCTGTTGTGTGTGCATATCGCCCAACAAAAAAGCCGCCTCCTTAAGAGACGGCTTTTCAAATGTCGTCAGAACTACCTTAGAGCGCGGTGCCAATGGCGAGGAATTTCTCGCGGCGGTGCTCGCGGGTTTCGAGACGCGACTTGCCGTCGAAATCCTTGAGGAACTTGTCGATGGCGGCGCGTGTGGAATCCATCACCGAGCCGTGGTTGCGGTGCGCCCCGCCGGTTGGCTCGGGGATGATGCCGTCGATGACGCCGAAGCCGAGCAGGTCCTGCGCCGTGATCTTCTGAGCCGTGGCCATGTCCTGCGCGCGACCGGCATCGCGGAACAGGATCGAGGCACCGGCTTCTGGCGAAATCACCGAATAGATCGAGTTTTCGAGCATCAACACGCGATTTGCGGTGGCGATGGCGATAGCGCCACCCGAACCACCTTCACCGATGATGATGGCAAGGTTGGGCACGCCCAGCTCAAGGCCCTTTTCGGTTGAGCGGGCAATGGCCTCGGCCTGGCCGCGTTCTTCGGCACCGATACCGGGATAGGCCCCAGCCGTGTCGACAAAGGACAGAACAGGAATAGAGAAGCGGTCAGCCATTTCCATGATGCGGACGGCCTTGCGGTAGCCCTCGGGATTGGCCATGCCGAAATTATGCTTGAGGCGCGTTTCGGTGGAATTGCCCTTTTCCTGACCGAGAATAGCGACGGGCATGCCGTTGAAGCGCCCAAACCCGGCCTGCAGGGCCGCGTCTTCGCCGAACTTGCGGTCACCGGCCAGCGGCTGCCATTCAGTGATCAGCGTGCGCACATAATCGGAAAAATGCGGGCGCTGGGGATGGCGCGCCACCTGCGTTTTCTGCCAGGGCGTGAGCTTGCGGTAGATTTCGACCAGTGCCTCTTCGGCGCGGGCCGAGAGCCGGTTCACTTCCTCGTCGATGGACACCGCAGAATCATTGGCGGCCAGAGACTTGAGTTCGACGATCTTGGCTTCAAGATCGGCAACCGGCTTTTCAAAATCGAGATAAGATTGCATCCCACCGCCCGTAAGGGTCTGAATTATCGCGCGCAAGCACAGCGCTGCTCTTGCGCCTTAAAGTGGCCGGAAAGTGGCGAGGGCGCAATCGCAAGTCAAGGTTTAGCGGCAAAATGGTTGGCAATTGGTGGGGACGAACTCAATCATTGGCCAAAGGATGATGGCTTTCCACCAAGTTGCGCAGCTTTTCATCCAGCACATGGGTGTAGATTTGGGTGGTGGAGATATCGGCATGCCCCAGGAGCATCTGCACCACGCGCAGGTCGGCCCCACCTGCCAGGAGATGGCTGGCAAAGGCGTGACGCAGGACGTGTGGCGCGACGCGGGCCGAAGAAATACCGATACTGACGGCGAGGTCTTTGAGGTCGCGGGCGAACACCTGACGCGACAGGTATCCATCCTCGCCATTGGCCGGAAACAGGAACGGACCGGGGGGCAGGGTGGATATCCACTTGCGCACGGCATCGCGGGCACGATCGTTCATCGGTACGATGCGTTCCTTGCTGCCCTTGCCTTTCACCGTAATGAAGCTGCCGTCGCGCATGACCGCTGCCCGGCGCAGGCTGACCAATTCGGAAACGCGGAGGCCCGTGGCGTAAAGCATCTCGAGCAGGACATAGAGCCGATGCGCCGAAAGCTGCTGCTTTGGCGTCTTCTTGGGGTCTTCAATGTCGCTTTCCGCGCGCTCCAAGAGTTTTGTCACCTCATCCGCCGACAACACCTTGGGCAGCGCGCGGCGGGATTTGGGGCTGGGCACGATGCGGGTTGGGTCGTCCCCGCGCATGCCGTCGGCGCAGAGAAATTTGTGAAACTGGCGGATGGCCGAGAGCCGGCGGGCGCTGGATGAAGCCGAAAGACCCTGCGCTTTCAGATCATCGAGCCATTCGGTGACGGTTTCGCGCGGGCAATCGAGCAGCGATTGCTTCTTTGCTGTCACGAAAGCGGCATAATCGGCCAGATCGCGCCTATAGGCCTCTATCGTGTTCGCTGCCGCGCCGCGTTCGGCGCTCATCATTTCGAGAAAGGCGGCGATCAGATGCTGGCCACTCATTGCCCTGCCGCTGGCGTGGTTGTGAGATTGGGCTGCGGCAGATTGGTGCCCGCGCCGCCGGGCGTGCCGGTTTCGCCGAAAAGATCGCGTGTGGGAATGCGCTGGCTGACATCCTTGGGCTCGACCTCGACAAAGGTGACGAGCGCGAACATGCCGGCATAGGCAAGCCCGCCGAGAAAAAGCACAATGATCAGCAGGCGAAAAAGAGTGGGCATGGTCGTCCTGTGTGCCGGGTTGAGTGGATTATAGGCGCAAAAGGTTGCCATCGCGTTCCTTTCCATCTTGCGGAATTGGTCGTGAGGATCAACCTCTGTCTGTGTTCGGCTTGACAGCGCGGGCGGGGACAGATTGATAGCGGCGATGAGCGGAGGGTGCGGCACTTGAGCAGGACGGACAACGGGTCGCGGCAGGCACGCGCCCGGGCGCTGGCCAACAGGCTGGCCGGCAAGCCTCTGGTGCTGGTGGGCATGATGGGCGCCGGCAAGACCACTGTAGGTCGTCGTCTCGCCAATCGCCTTGGCCGTCAATTCATCGACAGCGACGAAGAAATCGAGCGCGCGGCGCAGATGAGCATTCCCGAAATTTTTGAGCAGCGCGGCGAGGCCGAATTTCGCGCCGGGGAGACGCGGGTGATCGCGCGGCTGCTCAAGGAACAGGACATTGTGCTGGCCACGGGCGGCGGCGCTTTCGTCAATGAAGATACGCGGGCTCTGGTCAAGGCCGAGGCAGTATCCGTCTGGCTTAAAGCCGATCTCGATATCCTGTTCGAGCGGGTGTCGCGCCGCTCCAACCGGCCTTTGCTCAAAACCGCCGACCCGAAGGCTACCCTCGAAAAGCTGATTGCCGACCGCTATCCCATCTATGCGGAAGCCGACATCACTGTGATGAGTCGCGACGTGCCGCAGGACAATGTGGCGGGCGATGTGGTCAGCGCCGTCCATCACTATCTCAAGCAGGACCCGTCCAAATCATGACCCAGATCGATCATACGGTTCATGTGGCTCTGGGCGAGCGCGCCTATGACATTCTGATCGGGCCACATCTCATTGCCGAAGCCGGTGCTATTCTGGCCGAAAAATTCCCCGGACGCCGCTACGGTATCGTCACCGACGACAATGTCGCCAAGGCCCAGTTGCCGCGCCTCGTCGCTTCGCTCGACGCGGCCGGGCTCAAATATGACGTCATCACTGTCCCGGCCGGTGAAGGCACCAAGAATTACGCCATGCTGGAAAAGGTGGTCGAAGGGCTCCTTGCTGCACGGCTTGAGCGTGGCGATCTGGTCATTGCGCTGGGCGGTGGAGTCATCGGCGATCTGGCCGGTTTTGCCGCCGCGATCACAAGGCGCGGCATGGATTTCGTGCAGATGCCGACTTCGCTTCTGGCACAGGTGGATTCATCGGTCGGCGGCAAGACGGGCATCAATTCGCCGCATGGGAAGAATCTCGTCGGTGCTTTCCATCAGCCCAAACTGGTGCTGGCCGATCTCTCAGCGCTCGACAGTCTCGACCGTCGGCAATTTGCGGCAGGTTATGCCGAAGTCGCCAAATATGGTCTGATCGATGATCCAGATTTTTTTGACTGGCTCGACACAAATCTCGACGAGATTTTTGCTGGTGGCCCGGCGCGGGGTGAAGCAGTAGCCCGCTGCTGCGCGCACAAGGCGCGCGTGGTGATCGAGGACGAGAAAGAGAACGGCGTTCGTGCACTACTCAATCTCGGGCACACATTCGGTCACGCTCTGGAAAAAGACACGGGCTATTCTGACCGGCTCCTCCATGGCGAAGGGGTCGCCATCGGCATGGTGCTGGCGCATGGCTTTTCAGCAAAGCTTGGTCTCGCGCCAGGGCAGGATGTGGGCCGGGTGGCCGCGCACTTGAAGCGCGCGGGCCTGCCCACCACATTGGCTGACATCCCCGGAACGCTGGGCTCCACCGATATATTGATGGCTGCCATCGCGCAGGATAAAAAGGTGCAGCGCGGGGCGCTAACCTTCATTTTGACCCGCGGCATCGGGCAAGCCTTCATCGAAAAGAATGTCGAGCCCGACGCAGTCCGAGCTTATCTCGATGATATGCGGGAATAAACTATCTTCCTTCTCCCCTTGTGGGAGAAGGTGCCCAAAGGGCGGATGAGGGGTGGCTGGGGAGCTTCAAGCGCCGTATGTCATGGGGAAACCCCTCACCCGTCTCGCGCTGCGCGCGATCCACCCTCTCCCGCAAGGGGAGAGGAGAAGGTTTCAAGGGGTCGGCAAAACCTCAATAGCAAGAGCATGGACCGTGCTCTTCAATTCATCGTCAAGCGTTTCCATCACCGCACGGTGTTGCGCAACGCGGCTCATACCGTCAAAATTGCGGGTCGCGATTCTGACACGAAAATGGGTTTGGACACCCTCGCGCCAACCGGCGTGGCCGTGATGGCTTTCAGACTCGTCGATAACCTCCAGATGGAGGGGCGAGAATTTTTCGGTGAGCTTGTCTCTGATCGTGTCTGTCATGGACATGGGGCGGCTCCAAAATCTGTTTGTAGGCACACCTAAGCGCAATGAAACCGCAATCCAAGCTCTTCGATTCCATCCGTGTCCGCCCCCGTCGGGAAGAAAAGCCCGAAGAGGTGACGATCAAGTGCGATTGGGAAGGCTGTCAGGAGCCTGGGGAGTTCAAGGCTCCGAAGGGTGTGCGCTCGGAAGGGCAATACCACACGTTCTGCCTCGAACATGTCCGGCACTATAACAAGGCCTTCAACTATTTTGCCGGCATGAGCCCGGAAGAGCTGGATGAAGCGCTGCATGCGCCGCCCAAGGCGGAGTCGCGTTCGACCTTTGCCACCGGCAGTGCCAGTGCGGCCAAAGCAGCGGGCAGGCAGGCAGCGGCCTCGCAGCCGGGCGATAAATATGGCGACCCATTCGGCGTTTTCGCCCGCTATCGCTATCAGCAGGCCAAGCGCCCTGCCTCCGAGCGGGTCAAGCCGCTCAACGAGCAGGACCGGCGGGCGCTGGAAACGCTCGGCTTTGCCAAACACGCCAAGTCCGACGAGATCAAGGCGGCCTATAAGGCGCTGGTCAAGATGCACCATCCTGACGTCAATGGCGGCGATGCCTCGTCCGAAGAGCGCCTGCGTTCGGTAATCGCGGCCTATACCCATCTCAAGAAAACCGGCTTCGTCGTCCGCTGATCCATGTCCTTTGGGCATTGGCGGGCGCTGATCCAAAGGCTACCCGCCCTGTCACAATGCTGCTATAGAGCCAGCGCCTTTCTTACGCTTTCTTCTTTTTCAAGAGCCCAGCCATGACTGAATTCGCCAATATGCCCGACACCGAATACAAGGCGCGGGATCTGTTCGGTATCGACACCGACATGGTGGTCATGGGCTATAAAGAGCGCACCAGCCATGTGCCGCCGATTGATCCGGACTATCTGTTCGACCGCAATACGACGCTGGCGATCCTCGCCGGTTTTGCGTTCAATCGCCGCGTTATGGTGCAGGGTTATCACGGCACTGGTAAGTCGACCCATATCGAGCAGGTGGCGGCGCGGCTGAACTGGCCGCTGGTCCGCGTCAATCTCGATAGCCACGTGTCGCGCATCGATCTCGTCGGCAAGGACGCGATCGTCCTCAAGGACGGCAAGCAGATCACCGAATTCCGCGACGGTATCCTGCCCTGGGCCGTGCAGAACAATGTCGCCCTCGTCTTCGACGAATATGATGCGGGTCGCCCGGACGTGATGTTCGTGATCCAGCGCGTGCTTGAGCAGTCGGGCCGTCTGACCTTGCTCGACCAGAACCGCGTCATCATTCCGCATCCCGCCTTCCGTCTGTTCTCGACGACCAATACGATTGGTCTGGGCGATACGTCGGGTCTTTATCACGGCACTCAGCAGATCAATCAGGGCCAGATGGACCGTTGGTCCATCGTCACCACGCTCAACTATCTGCCGCATGACAAGGAAGTCGGCATCGTGCTCGCCAAGAACAAAGCTTATGGCGAGAGCGAAAAGGGCAAGAAGCAGGTCTCCAACATGGTGCGCCTGGCCGATCTCACCCGTTCGGCCTTCATCAATGGCGACATTTCGACCGTTATGTCGCCGCGTGGCGTCATCACTTGGGCCGAAAATGCCGTCATTTTCGGTGGCGATATCGGCTTTGCCTTCCGCCTTACCTTCCTCAACAAGTGCGACGAGCTCGAACGCCCGGTTGTGGCCGAGTTTTATCAGCGTGTGTTTGGCGAAGACCTGCCGGAAAGCTCCGCCAATCTGGCGGTGATGGCTTAGCATCGTTCTTCGGGTCATTCCCGCGAAAGTGGGTACCTCCGTTTTGGATGCTTGAGTAAACAGGGGTTCCCGCTTCTGCGGGAATGACGCCGGGATTGAAGCGGTGCGTCGGCGTCCGCACAAACGGATATGACCATGGCCACTCCTCCGCGCAGCAAAGCCAATAAGCCCGACCAGACCCAGGCCTTCAAATCGGCCATGGGCGCAACGGTGCGCGCCATTGGCGGCAAGGCGGAGCTGGAAGTCAGTTTCACTGCTGACCGCCCGCTTCTAACCTCGGACCGTGCGCGGCTGGCCAACCTGCCGCGTCTGCCGACTAAGCGCGACATCGCCATTGCGCGCGGGCAGGGCGATGCCATGGCGATGCGCCTTGCCAGTCACGATGCGGAAAGCCACCGCAAACGCTCACCAATGGACCCACAGGCGCGCGCTGCCTTCGATGCGCTCGAACAGGCGCGGGTGGAATCGCTTGGCGTCATCCGCATGCCCGGCATGGGCGGCAATATCCACGAGATGCTGGAAGACAGGCTGTTCCGCGCCAATTTCGCCGAAGTCGACGATAAGGGCGATGCGCCTTTGGCTGAGGCTTTGGGCCTGATGCTGCGCGAAAAGCTGGCCGGTGTGGCCGTACCACCATCGGGCCATGCGCTGGTCGATCTCTGGCGCAGCGAGATCGAGTCCAAGGCATCCACCTCGCTCGATGCTTTGCTCTCGGCGTATGAAAATCAGGACGATTTCGCCAAGGCAGCCAAGCACGTTCTGCGCGACCTCAACCTGATCGCCGAAAGCGACATGGACGAGCCCGCCGATGGCGATGAGGAGAGCTCTGAGGACAGCCAGCCTGAACAGGCGCAGGGTGCTGACCAGTCGCCTGAGCAGGGTGAGGGCGAAAACGAACAGTCCGAGAGCGAGGAAGATCAGCAGGCTGGCGAAAGCGAAGAAACCGGCGATGTCGAAGGCATGGAGGCCGACATGGCCGATGCCGATGAGGATGCCGAGGCCGAAGCGGGCGAAGATGCGCCCATGCCGCCGCCCGCCAAGGATGGTGGCGAGCGCCTGTCCAACCAGTTCAATTACAAGGTCTTCACGCAGAAATACGACGAGATCGTCAAGGCAGCGGAGCTATGCCCGCCGGACGAGTTGGACCAGTTGCGCGCTTTGCTCGACAAGCAGCTTGAAAACCTCGCTGGTGCCGTCGCCCGGTTGGCCAACAAGCTGCAGCGCCGCCTGATGGCCAAGCAGAACCGCAGCTGGCAGTTCGATCTCGAAGAAGGCCTGCTCGATTCAGCGCGGTTGACCCGTGTCGTCACCGACCCGATGCAGGCGCTGAGCTTCAAGGTCGAAAATGACACCGATTTCCGCGACACCGTCGTTACCCTTTTGATCGATAATTCCGGCTCCATGCGTGGCCGCCCGATCACCATTGCGGCCATCTGCGGCGATATTCTCGCCCGCACGCTGGAGCGTTGCGGGGTGAAGGTCGAAATTCTCGGCTTCACCACGCGCGCCTGGAAGGGCGGCAAGAGCCGCGAGGCCTGGCTCGAAGCCAATCGCCCGGCCAATCCGGGCCGTGTGAACGATATTCGCCACATCATCTACAAATCTGCCGATGAGCCATGGCGTCATGCGCGGCGCAATCTCGGCCTGATGATGCGCGAAGGTCTGCTCAAGGAAAATATTGACGGCGAGGCGCTGGAATGGGCGCGCAAGCGCCTGATGGCCCGCCCTGAGCAACGCCGCATCATGATGGTGATTTCCGACGGCGCGCCTGTCGATGACTCGACGCAGAGCGTCAATGCCGGCAATTATCTCGAAGCCCATTTGCGGCAGGTAATCGAGGATATCGAAACCCGCTCGCCGATCCAGCTTGTCGCCGTAGGAATCGGGCATGACGTGACGCGCTATTATCGCCGTGCCGTGACTCTGCTCGATGCGGAGGAACTGGCCGGGGCGCTGACCGACGAGCTTGCGGCCCTGTTCGACGAGGAAATGCCGGCGCAGGCCAGACGGCGGGGCCGGGGATGATCCGAGCCTCCGCACTCTCCCTTATGCTTCTGGCTCTGGCCGTTCCGGCCGGGGCAGTGGAAGCGACGGTGAGTGCGGCGCAGATCACCCAGTTCAAGGGCATTGGGCTTGATCAGCCTGCCGACAAGCTGATCTTTCGTGGCGGCATGACCCTGCAAAGCCCCGACGACACATTCGGTGGCCTCTCCAGCGTCACCCAGACGGGCGACAATCAGCGCATCGCGTTCGTGACGGATCGCGGACATTTCGTTTCAGGGCAATTGGCCTATGACGAGGCTGACCGCCTTTTCGGCTTCATCGGGGTCACGATTGAGCCGATCCAGAATTCATCCGGCCAGCCCCTTCCGCGCCAATATGCGCGCGATGCCGAGGGCATGGACACGATCTGGCGCGACGGCGTGCCGGTGGGTGTGCGGGTGAGTTTCGAGCACCTGACGCGGGTGGCCGATTTTTCCGTTCATGAAGGCCGTCCAGGAGGTCCGGCTCGGGAGGTGCCTATCCCCCAATGGCTCACCGATCTGCGCACCAATGAATCGCTGGAATCGGTCTGCATCGCCCCGCCTGCCTCTCCCGTGGCTGGCTCCACCGTGCTCATTACCGAGGAAGCGCTGGATGACGAGGGCAATCATCGCGGCGAAATGCTGGGCGTCAACGACCGGGGGCCATTCACTTATTTCAATTCGCCAGTCGTCAATCCCACCGATTGCGCCTTCCTGCCCAATGGCGATCTTCTGGTGCTCGAACGTGGCGTCTCGCTGTTCAGCTTCGTCATGAACCTGCGCCGCGTCCCTGCTGCCGAAGTGCGGCCTGGTAATCTCATGCGCGGAGAATTGCTGGTTTCGGCGCAGGGGCCGGAAATCGACAATATGGAGAGCCTGATGGTGCACCGCACCCCGGGTGGCGAATTGCGCATCCTCATGGGCTCGGACAACAATTTCAACGGCTGGCAGCGCAATATGATTCTGGAATTCGCGCTGCCAGAGTGAAAGGCGTTTAGGCCGTTGCTGGCATCTTGCGCAGAACCAGGTCGCGGATGGTCTTGTAGGGCGCGAGCATCAGCACCGCCATGATCAGCTTGACCAGGAAGTCTCCCAAAGCCAGCGACTGCCAGAGTTCGACTTCGGGCCCAATGCCAAGCAGCGGGGCCGGGAAGGCGAGCGAAGAATCTTCCAGCCCGAAGTAGGTGTCGATGCCGGCAAAAGCCGGCGCCATGGCTAGCGAAAAGAAGATTGCCGTGTCCAGCGCCGAAGAGAAGAGCGAGGAGAACATGGGCGCATGCCACCAGGGGCCGTTGCGCAGGCGGTGGAAGATCGACACGTCAAGCAATTGCGCGACGAGGAAGGCTGAGCCAGAGGCAATGGCGATGCGCGGCGTCGCCAGCCAGATGGAGAGCACAACAGCCACGCAGAAGCCTGCAACGACGACGAGACGGGTACGCTGCGGGCCAAAGGCGCGATTAGACAGATCGGTGACGAGGAAGGCGACCGGATAGGTGAAGGCACCCCAGGTCAGGATGTCCCCGATATGGACGCCACCAAGGGTCAAATCGACCGGAAACTGGACGAGAAAGTTGGAGGCGGCGACAACGGCAACCATGGCGGCGACGGCCACCAGCAAGCGAGACAGCATCAGACTGTACCTTCATGTAACCGCCATCCGGCATGAGACCGGGACGGGAGGGAGAGGCATGGATTGTCCACGCCTGGGATCGTCACCCTCGGGCTTGACCCGAGGGCGTTTATGTAACCGATCCATTCCAAGTAGAGACCCCTCGGGTCAAGCCCGAGGGTGACGATCGGTGAAATAGAAAACCGCGCGGCAGTTGCCCACCACGCGGTTGAAAACTTTGGCGAAGGATCGCTTAGGCGGCGAGGGCCGCGCGGATTTCCTTCTTGATGCCAAGAGCCAGCGGGCTCAGATCGGCATCATCCTGCTTGATCAGGAATGCATCGAGACCACCGCGGTGTTCCACCGAACGCAGGGCTGCAGCAGAAATGCGCAGCTTGACCGAACGGTTGAGCGCGTCCGAAATCAGCGTCACGTTGATCAGGTTGGGGAGAAAGCGGCGGCGGGTGCGGTTGAGAGCGTGGGAAACATTGTTGCCCACCATAACGCCCTTACCGGTCAGTTCGCAGCGACGTGCCATTTTTGATATCCTGTTTGTGTAAAGGTCCTTCGTGGCGGAGGGATCCGCTACGGGCCTCGATTGTGATGAAATCCCGGGCTCTTTAGAGAAAAGCCCTTGCCCAGTCAAGCCAAAGGCCGACTCACGGGCCTGAGAGCGCCTTGCGTCCGACAGAATCGGGCGGCACTTTGAATGGCAGATGTGATTCGACCTGTCCGGCCAGCGTCTCCGGCAGGCTCCCCCGAAGCCGAGAAAACCCTGCCGTGATCCGATCTGCCCTCTTTTCTCTTGCCCTCGCGGCGCCCCTTGCCGCCCATCCGGCCTTGTCTGCTCCCGTCGACGCGCGCGTCAGCTATGTGCTGACGGTTGGCGGCATCAATGTCGCGCTGGTCGATGTCGATTTTGACGATGATGGCCGACGCTATGACTTTGATCTCTCGGCGCGTGTTACAGGCCTTGGCAACGTGGTGGCTAGCGGCACAGCAAAGGCCAGTGTGTCAGGCGCGTCGACCGGCTCAGCATTGCAGGCAGATCATTTTCAGCTTGAAACGCGCGCTAATGGCGAGGTCTTTAACGTGGATGTCGGCTTTGCAGGCCGAAATGTGACGTCCTTTCAGGTTACGCCGCCCGTCCTCGACAATTATGACCGCGTGCCCCTGGAGCGGTCGCATCTCAGCGGGGTTGCCGATTTCCTTTCCTCTTTCGTGCTCAAAGGCAATGGTCTCGACAAATCGCTCTGCCAGCGCGAGTTCAAGATTTTTACCGGCGTTGAGCGCTTCAATATTGCGATGAGCTATCTCGCCGATGATGAGGCCACCTCGCCGCGCACCGGCTATCAAGGCCCGCTCGTCACCTGCGCGGTCAAGTATCGACCGATTTCGGGGCATTTCGAGAGTTCCGAAATGACACAATATATGGCCGAGACCAGCCGTATCATTCTCTGGTACGCGCCGCTGGGCGCTTCCGGCTATTATGTGCCCTATCGTCTCATTATCGGCACAAGCATGGGTGATCTCTCCATGGTTCTCACCAACGCCCGGGCTGAGTAGCGCCGTCCCGTTTTCGGACGGTCAAAGGCTTTTTTGCCAATTTTGCAGAATTGAAGGCCCGCAAATGCGCCATATGCCGGTTAACGGCTGTGGCGCATTTGTGTTTTTGGGGCGCAAGAGCTTGGCAGGAAAGCGTGCTTTCAATGTCAAATTAACCCGAGATTTACGTCGGTAAACGGGTTTTAGCCTCCCTGCGCGCATTGCAGTTCGCCTTAGTACGGCAGCGTGCGTCAGCGCACCACATATGGGGGTGAACAAAGCCGGATTTTGGCTTTGGCACTGATTCAACCCATGTTCGTTCCGGGTTTGGACCATAGGTTAAGCCTCGGCCCGCTCGAGGCATGTTTATGTGTCAGAACGGGATTTCGACACTGAAGCGCTTTGTGACCGCCGCGTTCGTGCTTCCGTTGGTCTGAGCCTGTGCCATCGTGGAACGTCAATGACGTTTTTTCGCAAGTTGCGCCGGAAAAGATCCGATAAATGCTGGTTTTGCGGATGAAGGCCAAAAGAAGATTTGAGGACTGCCGCGTTTATCTTTGCTTCATCTTTGTCCGCTTGCGACCAAAATTAACCAGATGGAAACCAAGCTGAACGGCTAACGCACAGGTTTGGCCCCAAGGCGGAGCACCTGGCGGCGCTCTAGTGTGCGATCGCTATGCGCTACCACCACATCTCGTAGAGAACGAAAGCGGACTCGGTGAGTCACGCCGATTCGGTTCTGTTTCGTTCTACATTTGTTTTGTCTGTTAATAGGCATGGCAAACCTGGGGCGCTGCCGTGCCGGGACAGGACGGTGGGAAAGCCCTCGCATCAGGCGGGCGGAACGCTTACATAGGGCGCGATGACGTTTGCACAATCCCACTCGGTCAAGGCCATTCTCGGCCCGACCAATACCGGCAAGACCTATTTCGCCATCGAGCGCATGTTGGCCCATCCTACCGGGATGATTGGTCTGCCTTTGCGCCTTTTGGCGCGAGAGGTTTATCAGCGGGTTGTGGAGCGGGTTGGCGAACAGGCCGTGGCTCTTGTCACTGGCGAAGAGCGCATCATTCCCGCCAAGCCGCGCTATTGGGTGGCGACGGTGGAAGCCATGCCCATGGATATTCACGTCGATTGTGTGGCGGTGGACGAAATCCAGACGGCTACCGATTTCGACCGTGGCCATGTCTTTACCGACCGCATCCTCAAGGCCCGAGGCTTTCACGAGACTTTGCTGCTGGGCTCCGCGACCATGGCCGGAGTGGTCAAGAAACTGATCCCTCACGCCGAGATCATCGACAGGCCGCGCTTTTCACAGCTTACCTATTCGGGTTCCAAGAAAATCTCGCGCCAGCCGCCGCGCTCGGCCATCGTCGCCTTTTCGGCGCGGCAGGTTTACGCCATTGCCGAACTGATCCGGCGTGAGCGGGGCGGCGCGGCGGTGGTGATGGGCGCCTTGAGCCCGCGCACGCGTAATGCGCAGGTTGAGCTCTACCAGAATGGCGATGTCGATTTTCTGGTCGCCACCGACGCTATCGGCATGGGCCTCAATCTCGATATTCACCACGTCGCCTTTGCTGACGACACCAAGTTCGATGGCCACCAGAGCCGCCCACTGACCCCGGCAGAGCTAGGCCAGATTGCCGGACGAGCGGGACGACATCGCCACAATGGCACATTTGGCGTTACCGGCGGTACCGAGAATTTCGATGAAGAACTGGTCGTCCAGCTCGAAACCCATGATTTCGAGCCGGTGCGGCAGGTGCAGTGGCGCAATTCCACGCTGGATTTTTCCTCCATTGAGCGGCTGCGCAACGCTCTGGATGTCTCACCGCAGGACAAAACGCTGACCCGCGTGCCCATTGCGACCGATCAGAGGGCGCTGGAGTTTCTGGCGCGAAATGAGGCCGGGGCTCTGGCGCGTGGCCATGAAGCTGTCAAACTGCTCTGGGAATGTTGCCAGATTCCGGACTATCAGGGCATTTCACCCGCCGCTCATGGCGAGATCATTACAAAAATCTATTCAGATTTGAGACGAAATGATCGCGTTAGCGCAGAGTGGATTGCCGAGCAGGTCCGGTTTTGCGACAATGCGGAGGGCGACATTGACACACTCAGCAATCGGATCAAGCAGATCCGCACCTGGACATTTGTCGCGAACCGCAAAAACTGGCTTGAAGACCCTACATATTGGCGCGAAAAGACACGGGATATTGAAGATCGCCTGAGTGACGCTCTGCACGAGCGGCTCACCCAGCGCTTCGTCGACCGGCGTACAAGCGTATTGCTCCGCCATCTGAAAGACAAACGTATGGTATCTCCCGAAATCAATGAGCGCGGCGAAGTCAGGCTGGAAGGCCACCTCATCGGCACGCTTGAAGGCTTCCGTTTCACCCTGGCGCGCAATGATGGCGAGCTGGATGCAAAGGGCCTGCGAGGCGCCGCCGACTCGGTGGTGGCGCCGGAGATACACAATCGTGCCGAACGCCTCAGCGGTTCGCCAAATGAAGAATTCGTGTTGGCGACCGATGGACGCCTGCGCTGGCGCGGTGAATTCGTTGCCGAACTGGCCGAAGGCGATAGCCTCTATCGCCCGCGCATCATCATCATTGCCGATGAAACCCTGACGGGCCCGGACCTCGAAAAGGTTCAGGATCGGCTGATGCTGTGGCTGCGCCATCATATCAACACCGTGCTTGAGCCGGTCATGTCGCTGGAAGCGCCCGCTGATGTGGAAGGCACCGCGCGCGGCGTCGCCTATCAGCTTTATGAGAATCTGGGCCTGTTGCCGCGCCATGCGGTGGCCGATGACGTAAAGGGGCTGGATCAGGATGTGCGCGGCAAGCTGCGCAAGCTGGGTATCAAGTTTGGTGCCTACCACATCTATCTGCCGCTCAGCCTCAAGCCCGCCCCACGCGAGCTGGCGCTGATCCTGTTTGCACTCAAGAATGGCGGTATCCGCCAGCCGGGCGTAACGGACATTCCGCATATCGTCCTGTCAGGCCGCACCTCATTTTTGGTTGATCCTGAAGTCGATGCCCGCCTCTATGAGGTTGCGGGCTTCAAGGTTGCGGGCAAGCGCGCCGTGCGTGTCGATATTCTCGAACGCCTTGCCGACATTATACGCCCGCTGATCGCGCTCGACGCTGGGCGTCCTTATGCGGGCGAATTGCCGGTTGGTGCTGCCGAAGGCAATGGCTTCCGCGTGACCGTGGAAATGACCAGCCTGCTCGGGTGTTCGGGCGAAGATTTTTCTTCGATCCTGACTTCGCTGGGCTATCGCGTTCGCCGGACGCCAAAGGTTGCGGCTGCTGCCGTGTCCGCCGAAGCATCGGCAGAAGCGCCCGCACTTGAGGCTGTGCTCGCCGATAACGCCGCCAGCGTCGACCCTGTTGTGGAAGCCGCCGAGCCGGTTGAGGTCGCTCCAGTCGCCGAGGGTGTCTTACCCGATGCGGCTCCAGCTGATGTCACTGCAGAGCCAGCAGTTCCGGCTGAACCTGAGTTTGACGAAGTCTGGTTCCCCGGCCGTCGCAACAATGATCAGCGCCGCCATGAGTCGCGTGGCCGCCGCGATGCAGACGGAGAGGGGCAGCAGAACCGGCGCAATGAGCGTCAGCGTCCAGCCAGTCGCACGCGCCCCGAGGGGACAGAGCGTCCGCAAGGCGGTCGTCCCCATCATGGCAAGGGTCGGGACGAAGAGCGTCGTGGTCGCCCGGAGAAGACCGAGCGTCCCACCGGTCGCCCGCAGCGTGAAGAGCGCAAGCCGGTCTTTGATCCGGATAGCCCATTCGCTGCCCTTGCCGCCCTGCGCGGCAAGTCGGAGTAGAATTTGACGGGGCCGGGCGAGACACTCCGCAAGGAGCGGCTCGACCGGTTCCTGTTTTTTTCACGCGCGGTCAAATCGCGGACATTGGCGCAGAAGATCATCGAATCCGGTGCCATCCGCATCAATTCGGACAAGACCGATAAGTCAGATCACAAGGTTGGCGCAGGCGATGTGCTGACCATGTCGCTCCATGGCCGCATTGTGGTCTGGCGCATTCTCGATCCTGGCATGCGGCGCGGTCCGGCCAGCGAGGCGCAGGGGCTTTACGAAAACCTCTCGCCGCCCATGCCCCCGAAAGCCGAGCGCTCGCCCTATGAGGCGGCGATTGCCGAACGTGCGCCCGGCGCAGGTCGTCCAACAAAGAAAGAGCGGCGGGATACTGACCGTCTGCATGATCGAGACGATGACTGAAATTCCTGTTCTCGCCACAGAGCGACTGCTCCTTCGGCCTATGCGCTTTGATGATTTTGACACTTATTGTGCGCTCATGACCTCGCCGCGCGCCGTCTATATGGGCGGCCCATTCGATCTCAGGGCGGCATGGGGCATGTTTGCCAATGATGCGGTCCAGTGGCAGTTTTTTGGTCACGGTTGCCTGATGATCGAACGCTGTGCCGATGGCGCAGTTCTAGGGCAGGTTGGAATCAATCACGGGCCACTCTTTCCCGAAAAGGAATTGGGTTGGCTGCTTTATGACGGGTTTGAGGGGCAGGGCTATGCCTTCGAGGCTGCCAGCGCCATGCGCGACTGGGCGTTTTCGGCGCTTGGGCTGGTCTCGCTTGTTAGCTATTGCGATCCGGGCAATGCCAGGTCTATCGCGCTGGCTCGCAAGCTGGGTGGTGTGCCCGATCCTGATGCACCGCGGCAGGACCCCGAAGATCTGGTTTTCAGGCATAGACCGCGCTGAAAGCGCCAGATTGTTCAAGGTGAGGAACGAGATTTCACCTGTTGGCTGACCTGCGCCAAACCGTCTTCCCTCATGGTCTTGCAGCGAGCAAGAAAAGGGTTTAGCACCCTTGCCGTTGAGACAGGTGGCTTGACCTTCCCAAGGGGTGAGCTGCGTTTGGACGGGATTGCCTGCCAGAATGACCTATATCGTCACCGACAATTGCATTGCCTGCAAATATACCGACTGTGTGGAAGTGTGTCCGGTGGACTGCTTTTACGAAGGCGAGAACATGCTGGTGATCCATCCGGACGAGTGCATCGATTGCGGCGTCTGTGAACCGGAATGCCCTGCCGAAGCCATCAAGCCCGATACCGAAAGCGGTCTGGACGACTGGCTGGAACTCAACCGCAAATTTGCTGCCATCTGGCCGAACCTTACGGAACGGCGCGACCCCTTGCCTGAGGCGAAGGAACTGGACGGCGAAACCGGCAAACTTGCCAAGTACTTCTCCGAGGAGCCCGGCGAAGGCGACTGAAATAGCGCCTTTAGCGACCTCGAATTCCCAGAAGTGGCAGAGGTTTGCCACGTTATCGTCATAAGCGGCTGCCCATTGGGTGGCCCTTTGGTCCTGGTCTGATTCGTTCCTTTTGATTTTGCTGAAAAATTGTGCTATGGTGTCACCATATGCAGTTGAGCCCGTCACCCAGCCCGTGCCGCAAGGCACGATTTTTTTGACAGACATCCTCTGAAGTTCATGGCGTTCCGGACAAGCGGACCCGGACGGTCGTGAGGCTTTACTGCGCAGTAAGCGCCCGAGGTCGGGCGTCAACGAGTAGGAATGGCAGGTCCTTGCCGCAAGGAACTTGCCATTTGGGGCGTCAATAAGGAGTTCCAGCATATGGTAGCCAAGAAGCAGCAGCAGCGGCTCGGGTTCAAGACGGGCGAGTTTGTCGTCTATCCCGCTCATGGTGTCGGCGTGGTCGTCGCCATTGAGGAGCAGGAAGTTGCCGGTCTCGTTCTTGAGCTGTTCGTGATCAGCTTCGAGCAGGACAAGCTGACCCTGCGCGTCCCTGTCGCCAAGGTCAAGTCCGTCGGCATGCGCAAACTGGCCGAGGAAGACGAGATCAACAAGGCTCTCGAAACGGTCACCGGTCGCGCTCGCGTCAAGCGCACCATGTGGTCGCGCCGCGCTCAGGAATACGAAGCCAAGATCAATTCGGGCGACCTCATCGCCATTTCCGAAGTCGTGCGCGATCTTTATCGTTCCGAAGATCAGCCGGAGCAGTCCTATTCGGAACGCCAGCTGTTCGAGCAGGCCATGGATCGCATGAGCCGCGAAGTCGGTTCGGTTCGCAAGCTGACATTGACCGAGGCTGTGCAGCTCATCGAAAAGCAGCTCGCCAAGTCGCCCAAGCGCACCAAGGCCGATGCTGCCGATGCAGAAAGCGACGAGGAAGCTGCGTAAGCGCTTCTCATCTCAAGAGATTGAAGAAAGGCCGGTGGAAACACCGGCCTTTCTGTTTTTATCGGGCCGTATCGAGCGCGTCGGCCAATTTGGGGGCGAAATGCTCGGCGGCGTAGACGATGGAAAGCGGCGTATAGAACCAAAGCGCTGCGGCCAGGGTTTCTTCACCCGCCTGCGGGAAAACCGAGCGTTCCTCTTTAAAGAGACGCAAGGTCTCATAGACCGAAATGGCCTCGATCTCGTCCTGCTTGCCGTTGGGCCAGACAACCACATCGAGCAGGTCTAGCTTGTCGGCGACTTCCGGGCTGAGATAAATCCAGCCAGCTTCATCGGCTAAGGCATCCAACTCTTGGGGGAACGTGAAGCCGAGGGCTTGGAGGAAGCGAGTGGGGGCATGCTGGCTGGACCAGAGCGTAAACTGGCCGCTGCGCAAATCAGCCATTGACGCCGTATGATCTCTAAATTGCGGATATTGGTCGCGAATGGCGGCGAGCCGTGCCTCAAGATCGGCTTCAATGGCCACCGCCTTATCGTCCGTACCTGATGTGGCCAAGTCGATGAGCTTGAGCTGATCCTGCCATGGTGCGCCGTAGTCTGTATAGCCTTCGGGTGTGGCGACGACAGGTGCGATCTGGCTCAAAAGATCGTATGTCGCCTCGTCCAGTTCATAATAGGTTGCAACGATCAGGTCGGGGTCTTGCGCGGCCACCCATTCGAAATCGACCTCGTAGCCTTTGAGAACGGCAGGTTCAGCTCCGACCGAAACCCGCGCTTCTTCAGCCCAGGGCCAGGTCGCAAAAGGTTGGTCGCCCCACCATTCATGCACACCTATGGGCGCGATGCCGAGCGCGTAAAGGAAGTCCTGATCATTGAGTCCCAGAGACACGATACGCTCTGGCTTTGCGGGCACGGTCACCTCACCTTTGGCGTGTGTGAGCGTGACGGGGAAGGATTGAGCCAAGGCTGGGTTGGCAATCAGGAGGGCGGCTAATGAAGCCATCAGATAGCGACGCATTCGTTTCTCCGAAAAATACTATCGGAGAACTAGCTCTTTAAGCTGAGTAAAACAATCATGTTATGCGGCCAATTGTGATTCCGGGTGGCTCGACAGGCTCCCAGTTTTGCCGCATTTGTCTTGGATATGCACAGCCATTGCTATAGGCGGTGTGGCTCCTTAGGTTAGGTGCGACGCACCCGCGTCCAAGCCGGCAGAAAGCTGGCCTTTGGGGGCAATCGAAAGACTATTGAAGGACGGGGCGTTGAACGCAACCCAAAGACGCCGGCATATCGCTCTGCTGAGGGCGACGGGATTCGAGGACAGCCCTGCGCTGACCGTGCAATCCACCGACGGCGACATTCCGCAGGGGCGTGAGCTGAGCTTTGCCTGGCTGAGTGGTACGGTCATGACCGGCCTCACTAGCGTGCTTCTGATGGGCGCTGCGCTCTATGTGTCCTTTCAGGGGCAGGACACATTTTCGACCGCCTATGCTGCGCTCAAGCTGGCCACGCCGCGCATTGAGCAACCCGTTGCGACTGATCTGACTTCAAAGTCGTCCCGTCTGCGCCCGGTCGCGGCAACGCGCTCCGATCTTGAGATTATCGAGGCTGCAATTCGCCAGACCGTGGATGGTCGTGAAATCATCCGCAACCAGCCCTTCACCCGTATTCAGGCGACACTGGCGACAACGGCCACGACGCTTTCGGCAGACGTGCCTGCCTATGATCCGGTTGCCATTCTCAACAAGACGCAACCTCTTACCCCCACTACGCTGGACGTTGCCACAGATGTCTATGGCACCGAGGTAGAGGGCGAAGTGGCCGTGCGTCAGGTCGCGATCCCTGAGAATTTCGTGCCATCCCGCTCCATTTCTGATCGGAGTGCAGCAGATTTCGTGCGTGGCGTTGCTGAAGCGTCGTTCTTTATCGACGGTGGCGGCCCCGCTTTGGCCTATGCCTCACTCGCGCCCAGCCTGCGCGACCTGTCTGCCAATGAGCCCGGCGCTTTGGGCGGGGTTGCCGAAAACGTCACCATCGTTCCCAAGACGTTGACCGCATCGGAAGAAGGGCTGGGACGCACGGAGCGTTTCCTGACGGTTCGCGAACTCGGCCCATTGGCCGATACGCTGGTGCGCAACGGCTTTACCCGTGCGCAGGTCAGCATGGTCGAGGGGACGCTGGCCAATCTCATTCCGTCCGCAGGCCTGCCCGCAGGCATTCGGTTGCGTATTCTTTATGGACCGCTCACAGCCTCGTCCAACAGCCTTGTGCCTTATCGCATGTCGATCTATCGGCCCGATGGCGCCCCCGGCGACCGGCATATCGCCACCGTCGCGCTGTCCGATACGGGGCAATATGTCGTTGGATTGCAGCCCGATTGGGTGGAGTTCCCGACTGAGGACGTCGAGCAGATCAATGTGGGCAATCTGCCCAGCATCTACCGCTCGATCTGGGAAACCGGGCGCAAGCACGATCTGGACGATGATACGATCGAGCGCATTATCGGCATGTTCGCCTATGACATCGACATGACCAAGCGCATTACCGCTGGCGATACGATCGAAATTCTCGAAACGGCGGCCACCGCAGATACGCCGACGGAACTGCTCTATGTCGGGCTTACCCTATCCGGCGCGCGCAAGCAGTTTTACCGCTTTACCTCGCCCGACGGCAATGTCGACTTCTTTGACCCCGATGGTGAAACCGGCAAGCGCTTCCTGACCCGTCGGCCACTGGAAGGCGGCGGCACGCTGCGTTCACGCTTCGGCTATCGCATTCACCCCATTTTCAAGACGCGGCGTCTGCATACCGGCGTTGACCTCGCGGCGCCGGCTGGCACGCCTATCTATGCTGCTGGTGATGGCACCATCACTTACTACAAATGGCAGTCCGGCTATGGCAACAAGGTCGAGATTCAGCACGTCAATGGCTATGAGACCGCCTATGGCCACATGTCACGATATGCCGATGGGCTCAAGGAAGGCAGCCAGGTCCGCCAGGGGCAGGTGATCGGCTATGTGGGCACGACCGGCCAGTCCACCGGCAACCACCTGCATTACGAAATTCTGATCAACGGTAATCTGGTCGATCCGCTCAGCGTGAAGCTGCCCAAGGACAATGTGCTTGCGCCGCAATATCGCGCCGAGTTCGACCGCACTATTGCCCAGATCAACGATCTGATGGCGCGCGACCCGGCGCCGGTCAATGTCGCGCACGCTGACTGATCAGGCTTATTCTGCGCGTTCGATGTAAACGGCCATTTCATTGCCGCCCGGCTCGCAGAACTGAAACCGTCGACCGCCCGGATAATCGAATTGTGGGCGTGTGATCACGCCGCCAGCAGCAACGATCCGCGCCTCTGCTTTATCCAGATCATCTGTCCTTATGACAGCCATGGTTGCGGCAGTCCGTCCCTCTGCCTGATCGATGCCGCCGTCGAGGCCTGCGCCAGTAATGGCATCATAGTCGGGGCCGTAAGAGATCATGCCCCAGCCGAAGGCAGACCGGAAAAATGCACTGGTCTGTTCGCGGTCGGTGGATGGAAACTCGATATAGTCAAGGCGATCAGCCATGGCACAACACTCATTTGTTCTTAATTTGTTCTATTTGATGTTGTGGCCTGCCGCAAGAGAAAGTTTGGGGCCGATCCTTCGACCGGCCCCAAAGCAGTTTTGTCAGGCCGCGGCGTCCGCCTGTGCAGCGCCGCCGGGCATCAGCACGATGCCGCTATCGTCGGCATCGACGAGCACGCGCGACCCGTCTGTGACCTGACCCGATAGAATTTCTTCGGCAAGGCCATCCTGCACTTCACGCTGGATGACGCGCTTGAGTGGGCGGGCGCCATAGGCTGGGTCATAACCTTCATTGGCTAGCCATTCGCGCGCCTTGGGCGTGAGTTCGAGCGCAATATCGCGATCCTTGAGCAGCTTTTCGAGCCGCCCAAACTGGATATCGACAATAGCGCCCATATGTTCGCGCCCGAGGCGATGGAACAGCAGGATTTCATCGATCCGGTTCAGGAATTCTGGCCGGAACGACGCCTTGACCATGTCAAGAACCTTGCCGCGCACCAGTTCGACCGACTCCCCGTCCTTGAGATCGACGAGATATTCGGCACCAAGGTTGGAGGTGAGGATGATCACCGTATTTCGGAAATCAACCGTTCGCCCCTGCCCATCGGTCAGCCGCCCATCGTCGAGCACCTGAAGCAGCACGTTGAACACATCGGGATGGGCCTTTTCGATTTCGTCGAACAGGATCACCTGATAGGGCCGCCGCCGCACCGCTTCGGTGAGCACGCCGCCTTCATCATAGCCGACATAGCCGGGAGGGGCGCCAATCAGGCGGGCCACCGAGTGCTTTTCCATGAACTCGCTCATGTCGAGCCGCACCATGGCGGTTTCGTCATCGAAGAGGAACTGCGCGAGCGCCTTGGTCAGCTCGGTCTTGCCGACGCCGGTTGGCCCGAGGAACATGAAAGAACCAATGGGGCGGTTGGGGTCCTGCAGGCCAGCACGCGAGCGGCGCACCGCCTTGGCTACGGCGGCCACGGCTTCGGACTGGCCGATAACGCGCGCGCCAAGCGAGCTTTCCATATGCATCAGCTTTTCGCGCTCGCCCTCCATCATCCGGTCCACCGGAATGCCCGTCCAGCGCGACACCACCTGGGCAATGTCGGTTGGTTCGACCGTTTCCTTGGCCATGACCGGATCAGGCTTGCCATCGCCATCCGCATCGTCGGCAGCAGCAAGCCGCTTTTCGAGATCGGGAATGACGCCATAGGCCAGCTCGCCCGCCTTGGCGAGATCACCCTGGCGCTGCGCGATTTCCAACTGGCTGCGGGCGGCGTCCAGCTCTTCCTTGATTTTGGTTGAGCCCTGCAGACGCTCCTTTTCGGCCAGCCATTTCGCCGACAGAACCTGCGCCTGTTCTTCAAGCCCGGACAATTCCTGTTCCAGCCGACCCAGGCGGGTCCTCGAGCCATCATCGTCCTCTTTGCGCAGCGCCTCACGCTCGATCTTGAGCTGCATAATGCGCCGATCCAGCTCGTCCAGCGCTTCGGGCTTGCTGTCGACGGCCATACGCAGGCGCGCCGCGGCCTCATCCATCAGGTCGATGGCCTTATCGGGCAGGAAGCGGTCGGTAATGTAGCGGTTCGACAGCGTAGCAGCACTCACCAGCGCCGAATCGGCGATGCGAATGCCGTGATGCAGCTCGTACTTTTCCTTAAGGCCGCGCAGAATCGAGATTGTGTCTTCGACGGTGGGCTCACTGACAAAGACCGGCTGGAAACGCCGCGCGAGAGCCGGGTCCTTTTCGACATGTTTGCGATATTCGTCGAGCGTGGTCGCGCCAACACAATGCAGCTCGCCGCGCGCCAGAGCCGGCTTGAGCAGATTGGAGGCGTCCATTGCGCCATCAGCCTTGCCCGCGCCGACAAGGGTATGCATCTCATCGATGAAGAGCACGATCTGGCCTTCTGCGGACTGCACTTCGCTCAGAACGGCTTTCAGACGCTCCTCGAACTCGCCGCGATATTTGGCGCCAGCAATCAGGGCGCCCATATCGAGCGACAGAAGGCTCTTGTTCTTGAGCGATTCGGGCACGTCGCCATTGACCATGCGGATGGCAAGGCCCTCGGCAATGGCTGTCTTGCCGACGCCGGGTTCGCCGATCAGTACGGGATTGTTTTTGGTGCGGCGCGACAGAACCTGAATGGTGCGGCGAATTTCTTCGTCGCGACCGATCACCGGGTCGAGCTTGCCTTCGCGCACATCCTGCGTCAGATCGCGGGCATATTTCTTGAGCGCGTCATAGGCGTTCTCGGCAGAAGCGGAGTCGGCGGTGCGCCCTTTGCGGATGGCTTCGATGGCTGTGTTGAGGCCCTGCGCCGTCACGCCCGACGAGGACAGGATCTTGCCTGCCTCATTGTCTTTTTCGATGGCCAGCGCCAGCAGCAGCCGCTCGACCGTCACAAAACTGTCCCCGGCCTTCTGTGCGGCCTGCTCGGCGGTGTCGAAAACCTTGGCCAGTTCACGGCTCAGATACAGCTGGCCAGCGTCACCAGACACTTTTGGAATCTTGTTAAGGGCAGCCTCGACACCGGCCCGCGCCGCCTTGGGATCGCCCCCGGCGCGCTGGATCAGTCCATTGGCCATGCCCTGATCATCATCGAGCAGAACCTTGAGCAGGTGGACCGGCGAAAACTGCTGGTGCCCCTGGCCCAAAGCATAGGTCTGCGCGCTCTGGATAAAACCGCGTGCCCGCTCGGTGTATTTTTCGATATTCATTCAACTCTCCTTGTCTCGCCCGTTCCCTGGCCCCGCAGGCACCACAGAAACGTCGGAAGCGTCGTTTGCGGAATGCCCGTTACAGGCGCATTCCGTCTCCACAGCATGTAGGTATCGCTGCTGCGAACAAAAGAGGGTTGGGCAACAAATTTGGCCGTAATGGCGGCCTTTGATCTAGATAGTGAGCAACAAAGGCAGCATCAATAAAGGGGAAATCGGCACTCCGCCATGATTGAACAGCGTCACCAATTGCGGCAGAGCGAGCAGCAATCCCACAAGTAGAGCCACGGGTACTTCACCCCGCTGACCGGGCGGAAACCGCCGCAGGGCCAGAAGGGCGGCGATGGCCAACAGGTTCAGGTCGTAATTGTGCATATAAGGCGTCACGATGACGGTCGAGACCAAAACCAGGGCCGCGCGCCGCAACGGATCGTCGAGGCGCCAAAGCTGCCAGAGCACAAACACCACGATTGGTATAGCCACCAGGAGATGAAGCTGTATGGCGAGGTCGCCGTCGCCGGTGACGATGCGCAGGGCCATAAAAATTGAGGGTATCATTGACATGAAAGGCCCGGTGCCGTGGCGTTCGAGCATGCTCAATTCGGCCAGTGTACGCGCTACATAATCAATCCACGCCGTGGGGCCGGTCCAGATTACGGTTAGGGCCAGGATGATGAGCACAAGGCTTGACGTCCAGATCAGTGCGGTCCAGCGCCGTTCGGACAGCCAGAAAAATGGCAGCAAAAATCCCATTTGTGGTTTGATCGTCAATATGGCCGCAGCGCCGATCGCGGTGAGGTCGCGGCCTTGCCGAGCGGACAGTGCCAGCAGCAGAAGTCCCCCGGTCAGATTGCCGGTTTGGCCGTAATAGAGGCAGAGCACGGTGGCGGGCGAGAGCAGGATGATTGCAGTTTCCATCACGCTCATACCAAGCCGACGACAACCCAGACCCAGAACTACCAGGCCTGCTGCCGACCAGACCAGAAGAGACAGATAATAGTCGAGTAGGGCGAAAGGCACCGCAAGGAATAGTGAGTGGGGTGGATAGGCCCAGATGCGATGGCCGATCGGGGCTCCGATGAAGGAGAACTGGAATGCCATGAACGCGTCGGGACGATAGATCTCCTCCATCCGCCCCTCGAGCACCAGTCGTCCGGCCGACCACAGATTGATGAAGTCGCCACCGGCGGGTGTGCCATCGGGATATAAAAAGCCCTCGACTCCTGATGTTGGCACAAGCTCTCGCCAGACCATAGCAATCAGGTTGATCAGACATAGTGCCAGCAGTGCAATGTGAAATGGATGGCGGGTCTGCGTCATGGATGTCCCTTCGACAAACATCACTGGGCCAAGCCTGCTTAATTCCAGGTTGCTTGCGCCGGGCGCGCTTCCTCAGAAAGCGGGAGCTTAGCAAGAAAGAGGCCGGAACGATGTCCGGCCTCTTCTCGATCATTTATTCAGCAGCATTTCCCGTAAGGAAGGCTGGCAATTCGCCAACCGTAGGCTGTTCGGCGCTGGCCGGATCGGCTGCACCCTCACCACCGGCTGGGCGGCGGCGGCGCGGACGGCGCTCACGCGGTTTGCGCGCGGGCTGCTCACCCTCGCTTTCAGCAGGGGCGGCAGAGGTTTCTTCACCCGCGGGCTGGGTCTGCGCCGGAGTGTCGCCAGACTGTTCATGCTCGCTATCCTGAACCTGCTGGACGGGCTGAACCGGCTGCGGCGAGGAGAAGCGGGAATTGACGTCATTGGCGTCGTCGTCGAAATCCACCTCGTCCTGGTTCTGTCCGTCGCGCGGACCATTCATGGCCTGCTGGGCAGAAGAGACGATGCGGAAATAGTGTTCGGCATGCTGCAGATAATTCTCGGCCATCACCGAATCGCCCGAAGATTGGGCGTCGCGGGCGAGCTGCAGATATTTTTCGGCGACATGGGCGGCGTTGCCGCGCACCTTCACATCAGGACCGTTGCTTTCGTAATTGCGCGACAGCGGATTGACATGCTTGCGTCCGCCATTCCGGCCACGCTGCCGGTTCTTGTTCTGGTTAGGTCTCATAGGTCGCTTTGTCTAACTCTGAAAGTTAAGCGTCACATCATTGGCGCGGATCGGTTTAACAGGCCCGATC
>PJTT01000119.1_pt1 | contig 134287 bp, 124 predicted proteins | sample 1512261 | NCBI WGS metagenome assembly PJTT01 (sample SAMN08177685, study PRJNA422409) | Soil metagenome, whole genome shotgun sequencing project. | isolation source: Soil (2) enriched on wood chips | place: USA: Madison | collected 2015-01-15 | reverse complement strand
TTCGTGGTAAATCATATTGCTGTCAAGTTGCTCTCCAGCAGCGCTTGAGTCCTCTTCTGATTTACAGCGCTAATAAAAGCTCTTTAAGCCAATTTAACACCAACTATTTTTTGCACCATTACCAAAAACAGCTATTGAAACTTATTGGTCGTCGGTAGAAACACCAACAACGGTGCAAGTTCGCAATTCAAAGAAAAATCCTGTGATTATTGTACTTCAAAATTGAAATACGTATCAGGATACATTTCGTCTAATAAAGTATAGTGCCACCACTCTTCAGGATATAGTTTAAATCCATATTGAAGCATAACATCTTTTAATATATTCCGGTTCTTTTCTTGTTGGGGTGTAATGCCCGTAGCACCATGGTGGGATTGGTCGCCAAACAAATCGAAAGCGCTACCCATATCTAACTCTTGCTGCGCGTTTAAATCAACCAGCGTCACATCTACAGTGATACCTCTACTGTGTCCAGATTTTGCGGCTATATAGTTCAGGGTAAATAAATCTCTTTTATCTACATCAGGATAAAATTCTTGTTTGGCAATAGTATCGGTAATATCTTTTGCCCATCGCTCAAAATAATCTACCGCCATTTGCGGCCTGTAAGCATCAAATACCTTTAAGCCCAAGCCCTGCTCACTCAGCGCTAATTGCACTTTTTCTAAAGCCTTAGCTGCTTTTATTGTTAAATAAGCAATGGGCTTATTATAACCTACAACGGGTCTACCGGTAAAATTATGGGGGCTGTAATACCTGATATCCATTTCTAAGCTTGGTATAAAATCTTTTAGCGATACGAAGTTGTTGTCCTTTATATCGTCAGATTTGCTGCAAGCACCCATATTAATACAGCTTAATACAAAAGCGAGCGTAATTATTTTTTTCATAAATGGCTTATTATTGGAAGGTAAAAATGATGATTTTACGCTGCAATAATACAAAAGCCAATATAAATACCTACTATTTAATCATAACTGTGAGAGAAATCAGTTGTAGCAATATAAAACAAGACCACCTGGGTGCAATGTCTGGCTAAGTAGCAGCGGTAAATCGGCTCCGACTGAACATAATAACTTTACACTGAAGAAATAACAAAAGCCTTGAGTCCGTGACTCAAGGCTTTCATTCCTTTGCAAATTAGTTTTGCGATTGGTTGAGGTTGGTGTCCTCACTAAACTCAGCCATAAAGAAACTGCCGGAAAAAACCTTACTGCGCTCTTCCGTCAAAGTCTATCATCCACTCGATACCATACTTATCGCGAAACATTCCGAAGTAGCTGCCCCAGGGGCTATCGCCAATAGGAAACTCTACCTTACCATTTTCAGAAAGACCGTTGAAAATTTTATCGGCTTCTTCCCGGCTTTGTGTGCTTACAGATATTTTTGAGCGGTTTTCATTTTCATTTGTTGGTCCCATAAACTCAGGCACATCGTTTCCCATCAGCACGTTTGGCCCTATTTGCAGCGCAATGTGCATTATTTTGTTGGCCTCGCTTTCCGGCATTTCGAAACTTGGAGTGGGCATATCTTTAAAGCGCACTACCCGTGCAAACTCACCGCCAAACACTGATTTGTAAAAATTAAATGCTTCTTCAGCATTGCCATTAAAATTAATGGAGGGATTGATGATTGCCATTGTATGTTTTTTTTGTGAAATTACGAATTACCGCAATATTATAAAATTTTGTGATGGTTACCGCTCTTGCAAGTTTAGCGAAGCGTAACTTGCGAGCATGAATTCTTGAAGTTTCAAACTTCATTATTATCACCACAAGACAGCTCGGCGTAGTCTCTGACTACGTCGCAGCGGTAAGCGGTCTCCGACCGCACATCAAAGCCTCTCGCCATTGTTGGTGTTTTCACCAACGATTTTCTGCGAATCCTCTGTATCGCTTTGCGGTTAAGTTAGAGAATTGTCCTTTTTTGAAAACCTGCCGAACAACCTATTCTCCGCAAATAGCCCAATAAATAAAGCCATGCTCGCTAGAGCATGGCTTTGATATTTTCCGCGCAAAAACAAATTAATGTTGCGTCGCTTTAAATTTATTTACTGCTTCGGTAAACTTAGGCAGTATTTCAAATGCATCGCCTACTACACCGTAGTCGGCAGCTTTAAAGAAAGGTGCTTCAGGGTCTTTGTTGATAACAACAATAGTCTTAGAGCTATTTACACCGGCAAGGTGCTGGATAGCGCCAGAGATACCAACCGCCACATACAAGTTAGGGCGAATGGTACCACCCGTTTGTCCTACGTGCTCGTGGTGTGGTCTCCAATGTGCATCCGCTACCGGACGGCTACAAGCAAGCGTTGCGTTGAATGCACCGGCAAGGTCTTCCAATATGCCCCAGTTTTCAGGGCCTTTCAAGCCACGGCCACCAGATACTACCAGTTCTGCCTCGCTCAAAGGAACTTGTCCGCCGGCAACTTTATTTACTTCTTTAACCGTAATACCAAAATCGCTGTCGCTGAAGTTTACGGTAAGTGCTTGTACATCCGCACTGCCTTCGCTTTTTACAACAGGCAAACTGTTTGGCACAAGGCTTACCACTTTTACATCAGAGTTGATTTTTACAAAAGCAAAAGCTTTACCGCTGAATACAGTTTTCTTTACTGTGAAACCATTAGTTGTATCCGGGTAGTCAATTGCGCCCGAAACGAGACCTGCTTTCAATTGTGCAGCTACCATTGGCGCTACAGATTTACCTGCAACGTCAAATGCAGTTACCACCACTTTTGCACCTGTTTGCTGCGCTGCTGCAGTTACGGCTTTTGCGTAAGCTTTGGCACTAAAGGCTTCCAGCTTAGCATCGCTTGCATGCAATACAGTTTTAGCGCCGTATTGGCCCAGTTGTTTCAATTCATCTGCATTGATATTTCCAATCGCTACTGCAGTTACATCTCCACCTATTTTCTTAGCAATTTCTGCTGCGTAATTAATCGTTTCGAAAGCTTTCTTTTTGAATGCTCCTTGCGTATGGTCAACAAATACTAATACTGACATTGTATATAAATATTTTTTTGAAAGGTTATGTTTGAAAAATACTTGGGGTCAAAGTTGTGGTTAGATAACTTTAGCCTGACTGTGCAATGCTGCTACCAATTCGTCCATCTGGTCTACATTGAACAATTTAACGCCTGTTTTTGCAGGAGGCAATTCGTAGCCAACTATTTCACTCAAAGTATCTGCTGCTACAGGTTCTACAACGGTTAGTGGTTTGGTACGTGCAGCCATAATACCTCTCATGTTTGGAATACGTGCTTCGGCCATACCTTTTTGGCAAGAGATAACCGCAGGCAATGCTACAGTATCTGTTTCTTCGCCACCTTCGATCTCACGTTTAACTACTGCTGTATTTCCTTCAACATTTAATTGCGAAGCAAAGCCTACATAATTATAGTCGTTAATACCTGCTACCAATGCGCCTACAGATGCATTGTTGTAATCAATTGATTCTTTACCTGCAAGAATCAGGTCGTAACCTTTGTCTTTAGCAAAGCCTGCTATTTGCGCAGCAATTACATAAGGGTCGCTGCTCTCTACATTAATACGGAAAGCGTTATCACCACCAAGCGCCAATGCCTTACGCATCACTGCTTCGGTACCTGCACCACCAACGGTTACAAGATGTACTTCGGTAGCTGTACCTGCTTCTTTAAGCTCCAGTGCACGCACCAGCGAGTACCACTCATCATACGGATTGATGATGAAAGTAACCCCTTGCTCATTGAATTTTGTGTTGTTATCGGTAAAGGTAATTTTGGATGTCGTGTCGGGAGCCTGGGCTACGCAAACAAGTATTTTCATTAACTAATGATTTAAAAATGAATTTAAAATATAGGATATGCTAACGGGGCACAAAGATAAATAAGAAAAAGTAATCAAAAGTAAAATAACAGTCAAAAAAATGAACGAACATTCATCGCGAAAATGCGCATAAAAAAAGACAGGTTTTTAGCCTGTCTTTTCATCAATATTGTTGGTCAACTATTTTCCAAAGATGCGTGGGCATTTAGTTTGTATCCATCTTTTAGCATTACCAAATGCATCAAAATAAACAGTTACAGATACACCCGCAGTCCAGAACCAGTCGTTCTTTTTAAAGTCGCCGCGCTGGAAAGTGTAGTTAGGGTAATTTTTATCCCAGTTATGCTCTTCGTTTCCGCGATAAGAAAGGTCGGCAGCTTTTTGTCCTCTGTACGCACGCAGTGTATCCAGATTTACATAAGAGCGGCTTACATCATCAATATAGTCGGTAGATGTATAACGAAGACCAACCTCAGCACACACCATCACCGTCTTACCAATAAACGCTTTTAAACCACCACCAAAAGGAAATGCAGCATTTACCATCGGGTATAATTTTCTATCAGGATAGCCGGGTAGACCTTGACCCTCGGTACCCATGTTACGCAGGTAAAATTTATCGCCCATGGCATCATTGGTATAAGGGTTGCCGTAGAATGCGGCTACACCACCAAATATGTACGGCGTAAATTTGAATTTCTCGATATCAATTTGCAACAGGTTGATTTCAATACCACCCTGCACTTCAAATAGTCTGCTGGAAAAACTGAGGTTACGCTGACGGTCGGCAGCTACGCTCGAAAGGCTATCTGCGGCAGAAACTTGAATTACACTTGCAGCCGCACGAATACCCACACGCGGATTGAAGAAATACTTGTACATCAGTCCTGCACTGGGTCTTATCATCTTCGCATCTGGTGTCCATTTTTGATTCAAGTCACCTTTGTAACCACCAACACCACCCCACACACCTATTTCGTGATGCTTTTGAGCAAACGCGATAGCGGGTAAGGAAAATAAAATAGCAAGTAATATTCTTTTCATAAATAAAGTGTAAAAAAACCTGGCTGTTGAATATTCAAAAAACCTTTGGTAAATAAGACTTTACCACTTTTGTTTTGCAAAAGGCGTTACAAATATAATTTTTAGAATTGAAAAACAAAAGAACTCTCTGTTTTTTTGAAAATAAAAATAAAAAACCCGGCCTGCATATCTATTAATAGGCATTTGGCCGGGTCGTTCTCAATTCAATCAGGCGGGCTCCTGAGGAGGTTTATCACCGCTATTTCTCTCAGATCGGTCGGGACGTGGCGGCCTGTTGCCCTGGTTATTTCTTTTAGGTCTCGGTGGCCGCTGTTGGCTACCCTCCCTATTTTGACTGCCGTCAGTATTGGGCTGCTGTTGTTTGCTATTAGCACCATCAGCTTTTGGCGCATCAGATTGTTGCGGCCTCGGCTGTTGTGGTCGCTGTTGTTTACTAGCGTCCATATTGGCAGCCGGCTTTTCGCCTTGTTGTTGATTAGGCTGCTGTGGGCGTTGCGATCTATTCGGCCTCGGTCCACTATTTTGTTTCTGGCCTTGCTGTTGCTTCCTTTGGGTATTATCTCCATCAGCGGCTGGTGCAGCATTAGCCTGTGGCTGCTCGCCGCGGTTACGGTTACCTGGACGTCGCTGGTTTCTATCGCGATCCGGCTGTCCTTCTACTTTAGCGTTGCCTTGAGGTTTATTATTCTTTTTGCGTTTCTTATCGCCACGCGAGAGTGAACTCAATGTTAATTGACCCACATCGTTTACAAAACCAACATCAATCGGCTTGTCATTTTTCTGCCGGGTCTGTATTTCTATAGCTTCCAGCTCATCCGGCTTTTCACCTTTAGCGTTCAAAGCCGCTATTTCCTTTACCCTGTCAATATCCACCGGGTATTGCTTGCTGCTGCCGGCAAAGCTGTACCACATCACATTTCTGAAAATATCTTTTTTCTGTAGAAAGGCACGACCTGTGGCTATTTCTATAGAGTCAACATTTTCGGGGAATACACGCAGTGCATCCATATAAGTATCGAGCTCATAATTGAGGCAGCATTTAAGCCTCCCGCACTGGCCGGATAATTTTGTTTGATTAATCGAGAGATTCTGATAGCGAGCCGCAGTAGTATTGACCGTTTTAAAATCGCTAAGCCACGTACTGCAACACAATTCACGACCGCATGAACCTATGCCGCCCACTTTGGCACTTTCCTGGCGTGCACCTATCTGGCGCATTTCCACTTTGGCCTTAAATTCGGAAGCGAATATTTTAATCAATTCACGAAAATCCACCCGAGAATCTGCGGTGTAAAAGAAGGTTACCTTTTTGCCATCTGCCTGAAATTCGGCTTCGGCAATTTTCATTTCGAGGTTAAGTTGTTTGGCAATAGCGCGGGAGCGGATGAGTGTTTCTTTCTCACGATCCTTTGCAGCGTAATAAAGCTCCAGGTCGCGATCCACACTCGGGCGCAATACGCGCTTGATTTCCGAAGTTTCAGAAACGCCGTATTTTTTCATTTGTAGTTTTACCAATTCGCCTGTAAGGCTTATCTGGCCTACATCATAGCCACCGGTTCCCTCTACGGTTACCCAGTCCATTTTATCGAACATGTGCGTAGAGGAATTTTTATAAAATTCCTTGCGGCTACCGTTGTTGAAAGATACTTCTAATATTGGAAAAGGCTTACCGGGGTCGCTCAGTGGCAAGTCGGACAGCCAGTTAAATACGTTCATTCGATTGCACCCACCTGTGCCGCAATTACCTTTGCTGCCACAGCCTGAGGGCTTTCCGTCGGCGGTGGCGACACCGCAACTTCCACATCCCATATTTGATATGATTTATATAGACGTGCCGGTACGTTGCTGCAATAGGGTACTACTTCTGCCAAAGCATAACCAGCAAGATTACTCGCTGGCTCCGCAGTTTTCAGCAGAAAATAGATACCTATCAATAATACCAGAATAAGACCGGTAAGCATGTATGAGGGCACGATTGGGTTAAAAAATGATTAATTCTCCTCGCAAAAGTAATTTTTTTCAGCGATTTTTTTTGACTTAAATAAATAGCGATTTTTTATAGTCGATTACTCGACCAAAACCCGGTTTACAAATAATACGGTTAGTGAGTGCTCAATAATTTTTTATTCGCAATGGGCTATTGGGATCTATTTTACCATCAAATGACAAATATAATATTACAGTAGCTTACAACAGTTTGCCAACTCAACATCAAATGATTACTTTTGCTGCTGTTTCAAGTAAATAAACTTATGGCAATAGTAGATTTAGTAATGCCCAAAATGGGAGAGAGCATCATGGAGGCTACCATTTTAAAATGGCATAAACAGCCGGGCGACTCCGTAAAAATGGATGAAACGGTGCTGGAAATAGCTACCGATAAGGTTGATAGCGAAGTGCCGTCAACAGGTGCCGGCACTATTACCGAAATTTTATTCAAGGAAAATGATGTAGTACCTGTGGGTACGGTTATCGCACGTATAGATAGTGCCGGTGGCTCTGTAGCCGCTGCTGCACCTCAACCTGCTGCTGCACCTGCGCCACAAGCTGCTCCCGCTGCTGCATCGCAACCTGTTGCACAACCAGCCGCTGCCGCATCTATCAGCACCGGCGAAAACCGCTTTTACTCTCCACTGGTATTGAATATAGCTTCTAAAGAAGGTATAGGCATGGCCGAACTGGAAAAAATACCTGGTACTGGCAACGAAGGTCGGGTTACTAAAAAGGATATATTAAGTTACGTAGCTAACCGTGGCAACGCACCTGTAGCTGCTCCGGCACAACCTGCTGCTGCACCTGCACCACAAGCCGCTCCCGCTGCTGCTGCTACACCATCTGCTCCTGCTGCCAATTACGGTAGTAATGTAGAGATAGTAGAAATGGACAGAATGCGCAAATTGATTGCAGACCACATGGTACGCAGCAAGGCGACTTCGCCACACGTTACCAGCTTTACCGAGACAGATGTAACTAATCTCGTAAAATGGCGCGATAAAAACAAAGGTGCATTTGAGAAAAAATACGGCGAGAAAATTACGTTTACTCCTATTTTTATCGAAGCAATCGTAAATTGTATCAAGAAATACCCGGGCATCAACGCCAGCGTAGATGGCGACCGCATTATTATCAAAAAGGATATTAATATAGGCATGGCTGCGGCATTACCAAGCGGCAACCTGATTGTACCGGTTATCAAAAATGCTGATACTAAAAACCTTTTGGGTCTTACCAAAGATGTAAACGGACTGGCTACAGCGGCGCGCAGCAACAAGCTGAAGGCGGATGATACACAAGGTGGCACATTTACATTGACCAACGTAGGTACATTCGGTAGCTTGATGGGCACACCTATTATCAACCAACCGCAAGTGGCTATATTGGCTGTGGGTAGCATCAAGAAACGCCCTATGGTATTGGAAACGCCGGATGGTGATGTAATTGCTATTCGTCAAATGATGTATTTGTCATTGAGCTATGACCACCGCGTGGTAGATGGCAGCCTGGGAGCGAGTTTCCTTACTGCTGTTGCTAACGAGCTGGAAGCTTTCGACATCAACAGAACTGTATAATCAAAAATTGAGCATAATAAAACAGAGCGCTATCAGTCGATAGCGCTCTGTTTTCGTTTAGAGAAAAATAGAAAGGTTTGAAATAATTATCCCTCAAAAAGTATATTTGTTTTGAACGCAGCAATCATAATTTTCGAACGCAGATTATATAGGATAATTATGATCTTTTTCAGAAACATGAAATGTTCATGAAAGTAGAGCGTATAGAAATGAGGCTTCTATTCTTCTCGCAAAGGCACAGTGAGCAAAGCATCCAGCCCAATAACCATTCAACAATAAAACCATTCAACCATAAAACCATTCAAAACCCATCAAATATCCCCAACCCGAATAATGCGAAATCGTATTTAACGGGATCGAGCGGATCGAGTGCACGCAGGTTTTTGTCCAGTTCATTTACTGCTTTCAAGTCATTTTGCTTGCGCTCTAATAGGCCTAATTTTCGCGATACAGTAGCAGAGTGAAGGTCGAGCGGGCAACTAAGAATACTCATGGGTATATCTTTCCATAGACCAAAGTCAACGCCTTTATTATCGCGGCGTACCATCCAGCGCAGGTACATGTGTATGCGCTTCGCAGCCGAGCCTGCAGTGGTATCTGCTATATGCTTGCGGCTGCGTGGCTGATGTTCGGTTTGTAGAAATAGGCTGCGCAATGCTGCAATGCTCTCGTGCATATTGGTAGCTGTCTGTCCGTCGGTAAATACGCGCTCTAAGCCACCATGATGTAGGTAAATGTTTTTAAGTGCCTTTATGAAAAATAGCAAGTCCTGCGACTGAAAAGTGCGGTACACAAATGAGCTCAATCTTTCCAGGTCTTTTTCTGTATGGCTCATCACAAAATCAAAAGGTGCGTTGCCCATCAGGTCCATCAACTTCAAGCCGGAGCGGGCTATTAATTCGCGCTTGCCCCAGGCAATGGTAGCCGAGAGAAAGCCTGACACTTCTATATCTTCCTTAAGGCTATATTGGTGCGGGATAGAAATAGGGTCGCCATTAATAAAGGCTACAGTATTATATTTTAATACCATAGCCTCCAAAAAATCTTTCAACTCAGCAGCACTTAATCTTTCCTCCATAATGCCTCTATACTTTCAGCAAAAAACCTGATTAAATCCAGAAAAATAAAAACTTCTTCTTTACCCTTAATTTACGAATTACCTGATCTTCATTCGGACGGTCGGAGCGATTGCGTTTTACATTTTGCAACTTAAGGGCTACATCCATTCCTTTAATCACCTCGCCATAAACGGTATAGTTGCCGTCGAGGTGCGGCGAGCCGCCGGTTGTTTTATAAAATTCGCGTTGTGCGGCTGTAAACTTACGCCCAGCGCGTTTTTCGCCTGCGTCTAATTCAGCATCGGTAAATGTTTTACCGGTAACAATATAAAACTGGCAACCCGAAGATGATTTATCAGGATTATTGTCGCGTGCCGCAGCCAATGCACCTTGCTTGTGATAATATTCATCTACAAACTCGGCAGGAATACGATAGCCCACATCGCCATTACCCAGCATTTTATCTTTAGGCGCACCTTTTGAATCAGGGTCGCCACCTTGAATCATAAAATTAGGAATGATGCGGTGGAACAAAGTACCATCGTAAAAATGCTTCTTAGCGAGCTTTACAAAGTTGTCTCGGTGCTGCGGTGTTTTATCAAATAGCACCAGTTCTATGCGACCGGAATCGGTCGTGATAATAGCCCTGTATTTTTGAGCAGAAGCTACGAGACTGCCGCAAAGGAGGGCAAGAGCAAGTGTAAGTTTTAATTTCATTGTTGGAATTTATTGCTTGCGAAAGTAAACAAAATGCTGATTTTATTAATTCAAAAAACAAGGAACATGCTTCTTTTCTTTGGATATAATTTTTAGATTTGTGATATACCTATTTGCGAGGATTCTGCTACCTATTCATCCACCCTAAAAACTCTTTCCACAATGAAACGTTTTCTACTATTTTGCTTTGCATTAGTAACGCTTCAAACATCATTCGCCCAAGGCCAGTTTGCACCGGTGGGTGCTGAGTGGTGGCACCAGGGAAAAGATCCTGAATTTATCTGGTTTGGCGTTATTGAAAAATTTTGGGCTGACCATACAGTAGTAACCGGCGACACTGTAGTGAATGGGATAGATGCCCGCAAAATGGAAACGACACGCTATGCAAAAGGCATTAGCTCTCCAACTACAATTTATACCGATGAGACAAAAACCTCAATCATTTACGATAACCCTGATACTGTTTTCATCTTTGACGAGCATCGCGAATCTTTTATTCCATTGTATGTTTATAATGTCGAAGAAGGAGATACGGTAACACTTCCTGTACCAGGTGCTTATCTCTCCTTAACCCCTTCAATGGACACTCTGTTTTCCTTTGTGGTTGATTCAATAAAAGTTTTGCCTTTTGATACAGCATATTTGAAAACCTATTTTACACGTGCTCTCAATAATGAAGAGCTAAACATGAGCTATAACTGGGGCGACCTTACCTGGGTACACGAAGACGAAACCGGACCGAAAGGACTTCACTTAGGTCAATACTCCGAAAGGCTTGGGGGAACTGCTTCATTGGCAAGCATTCAACCATTTGCAATCTTCCATAATCCTGATGCTGGCATTGCGAGTATTCTCCCGGCGGGCAAATTAGGCTGTTACAGCGACCCTCACTATAATTTAAAGATGGTGGATATCGCTTGCGATTCCATCGACAATTTCCCGATGACGTCTGCTGAAGATGTAGAGTTTTTAGCGGGTATTTCCATCTATCCTAATCCTGCCACGGATATCATCAACATTGCAGCGCTTAATAATTTGCCTGCAAATACGACCGCAACCTTATTTAACATCAGCGGACGTATGTTATTATCGTCGCAACTATCCGGCAATGCTACCACTGAAATAAATATAGCCCATTTACCCAAAGGACTATACTGGATGCGCATCAGCGCTAATGGGCAAGCGCCTGTGTATCGTAAGCTTGTGTTGCGATAAAGCTGCGGCTTCGTCTTCGCTCAGCCTGACAATAGTCGTCCCTAATCCTCGAAGGTTTTTGAAAAACTTTCGAGGATTTTTCGTTTGCTTTAGCTATCCTCAAAAATTATTTTTCTCTTTGTGTAACTTTTTTGCAGAGCGTCCGATTAACTTATACAAATGACAACAGCCGAATACAACCAATGCGTACAGGAATGGGCAGATGCCCTGTACCGCTTTGCGTGCAAAAGTATCGGCAATCAGGAAGATGCTCAGGATGTAGTGCAGCAAAGCTTTGCTACCCTCTGGGAAAAACGAACAGAAGTATTGCCGGAGAAGGCTAAGAGCTATTTGTTCACGATTGCTTACCGGCGATGTATGGATGTTCACCGCTCGAGAGATAAGATAAAGGGAACGGAACATCTGCCCGAGCGTACAATGGCCTATCGCATGCCGGCACACGACCTAAAATCAATTTTGAACAAAGCACTGGCAACACTCGACCAGCAATCGAGAACACTGGTATTATTAAAAGACTATGAAGGATACAACTACGAAGAAATAGCCGTTGCAACGGGGCTGAATACAACACAGGTAAAAGTATATCTGCACCGCGCACGCAAATCATTAAAGCAGTACCTGGTAAGCCGCGAGCATATCATCTAAAAACAATACAACATGGAGATTAACGAACATAATATAGAGGAGCAGATATTGCTGTATGTTGATGGAGAATTAAATGCAGCGGAAGCCGCGCTGTTGCTGGATTACATTGCACGTAACCCGGCATATAGCACTATGCTCGAAGATTACCGCAACACTATTTTGGAGGCAGATGCAACCATGATTTTTCCGGATAAATGTTCGCTTTTAAAATCTGAAAATAATGTTGTCGCCTTGCAGGCAAAGTCTAATAAATGGTGGGCTATATCGGCTGCTGCGGCTGCCTTGCTGATTGCTGTTGTGGGTGTGAACACGCTCTTAAAACCTGCGCCTGTCGAGCCACCTGTCATTGCTAAGAGTAATATTATTCCACCGCGACCGGCGACGGGCAATATGCAGCCTGGCTCTATTTCCTTAAACCAACAAACAACCACAAAACCTACAACAACCACCATTAAAAAGAGTAAAATAGGAACATCAGCTGCACAGAAAAACCAACGGGAGCAAGCAACTGCAGTGCCTGCACCAGAAAGGGAGCACGTGCCAATGGCGCCTATTTCTACTCAAAAAACAAGGACACAACCATTAACCTTACCCGATGCCCAACCCATCGCTGCACTTAACATGCAGGCTCCGGAGGCTGCTGCCCTGCCCTCCGAAGGTTTACGCATTCCTGATTGGATACCTGTTACACAGGAGCGCGTAGAAACCCTGAATGAATTGCTGGCACAGGTTAAGAGCGTGAAAGAAAAAGTAGTGGAAGGTGGTAAGAGCCTGCGCAACGCTGACATTGCACTGCGTATAGGCGATATGGAAATCGGCTTTGGCCGCAAAAACAATTAACCTAAAAAAGAAAATTTACATGAAAACTATATTATCGATAACCACTGCTTGCCTCTTGCTATCAGCTACAAGCCAGGCACAAGAAGCCGATACAACTGCTGAATCAATTGCAACAAAAATTACCATCACTACCGACAAAGACGGTGAAGACGGCAAGGATGGCGAGAACGGAAAAGATGGATCATCGCGTATCGCTATTTCGCCCGGCGGCATCACCGTTGGCAAAGCCAAAAGTACTAAGGAACACAAGGCTGTAAGCGTGCAATACCTGATGTTTGATCTGGGCATCAATGCGCTGAACGACAAGACTGACTACACTTCGCCGGCGGTAAAAGACTATTTAAACGTCCCTTCGGAGCAGCAGAATGGCAACCTGTACAACTTGCGGATGTCGAAGTCTATCAACGTAAACCTGTGGCCGGTAATTGTAAATTTCAAACTTGCCAATACCAGCGGACAGCGCGTATACCTTTACTCCGGTGCCGGTATGCAGTTTTACAATTTCAGATTTAATAAGAACATCAGCCACCTGAATGAAACGAATCCGGAAGTGATTCAGGACAATGTATCGTTTAGCAAAAACAAATTATCATTTGCCTACGCAAGCGTGCCATTGATGTTGAATTTTCAAACCAAGCTGGCAGGTAAAACCTGGTTGGTATATGGCGTAGGCGCCATTGGTGGCTATGCTTTCGACATCTGGACAAAACAAATTTCGCCGGAGCGTGGCAAGCAAAAAAACCATGACCAATTCAATTTCAATCGCTTCAACCTGAACCTGAGTGCAGAAATAGGCATTAAAAATATCATTCGTTTTTATGGCACTTATCAGGTAACGAATATGTATAAAAATACCATGACGCAAAACCCCTATTGTATTGGTATCAGGTTCTTTGGGGTATAATTTCTAAAAGATTTATTGTCAAAACGAAAATGAGCGCAGCTATTTGTTGGGCTCATTTTTTTGCTTCTGTATAATGCCTTTCAGAGATTATTTGCAAAAAAGACACCCCAGGATTATAGCCAGTTTTCCTTAGCATCGTAATTCCCGCTTACCCTAAATTTCAATTCTAATCGTTATATTTGCCGGTAATGTTATACAATACTTCTCGCAACCAGTTGGTAATGCCCGAATACGGGCGTAATATCCAGCGCATGGTTGACTATTTGCGCACGATCGAAGACCCGGAAAAGAGGCAGAAGAATGCGCAATCCATCATAGAATTAATGGGTGTGCTTAACCCCCATCTTAAAAACGTAGAGGACTTTCGTCATAAACTTTGGGACCATCTTTTTCTCATTGCAGATTTTGATTTGGATGTAGTTTCTCCATACCCTATTCCTACGCGCGAGTCTTTGTTTCGCCGTCCTGATGCATTGCCATACCCTGTGAAAGGCAGGCAGCACAAGCATCTTGGCAAAAACCTAACCAATGTTTTGAAAAAAGCATTGGATGAAAAAGACGAAGAAAAGCGTCGTGGCTTTACACAATCAATTGCCTATTACATGAAGCTGGCTTATGGCAACTGGCATAAAGAGGCGGTACACGACGATATGATTAAGGAAGAACTATCGTTACTTTCTAACGGCGAACTGGAGTACATACCCGGTGGCACGCGCATGCGCTTTAGTAGCAACAACATGAATAGCCCGCACAAAAAGCGTAACAATAATAATAGCAACAATAACCGTCCGGGCGGCAATCGCAATGCTGCACAAGGCGGGCAAAACAGGAACAACAATAACAACAATCGCAAGAATAATAACAATAAGCCACGACCAAAATAGGCTTGTCAAGTTATTTTACATTTTTTGGCTAATGAAGCACTGCTTCATTAGCTTTTTTATTTGCCGGAAGGCAAGCTATTGCTAGTTGTTCTAAACATTGGAATTAAAAAGTAACGTACAGCCTATATTTCTACACCGATATGCCGTCTATACTATTGGCCATTATTGATATAGCAATAGTATGATACCTATCCACGATTTTTCTAAAGACGACGAACGCAGTATTCCATTCAAATTTATACCGCTTAACCAACGTGCTGACTATGATATCACCCATGCTCATCGTCATAATTACTACGAGATTTTCTTGTTTGCGCAAGGTGGTGGCAACCATGAGATAGATTTCAACAATTACGACGTAGCCGACAATAGCATTCATTTTGTATCGCCGGGGCAAGTGCATCGCCTGCAACGCGCACCACATTCACATGGCTCTATTCTATTATTTTCGCGCGACTTTTACTATCTAGGTTCGGGCGCGCAATTCTCCCTATTTGAGTATGCATTTCTTAATGGGAACGCCGCCGGCTCGCCGATTGTAAACCTTAGCCAGCAAGACTTTGAGAGTCTTTTATCACTATCGCAAATAATGGGTAGCGAAGAATTATCGGTTAAAGAAAGTGCTGAAATTATTCGTTCGTATCTGCATGTATTTTTATTGAAATGCAGGCAATTTAGCGAAGCCACCGTACATGATACACGGGAGGTGGCCAACCCTATTTTTGCGAATTTCAACAAGTTGCTCGAGCAAAATTTTCGCAGTCAGCATACCGTATCTTTTTATGCTGATGAATTAGCAGTATCCTCCAGAAAACTTATCGAAACCTGCCAATTGTATTGTGATAAAAGCCCCACGCAACTCATTCGCGAACGCTTGATTTTAGAGGCACGCAGGCTATTACTACATTCTAAATACAGCATTAAAGAAATAGCCTATTTTCTTGGCTTTGAAGATCCCGCTTACTTCAACCGCTTCTTTCGCAAAAACGAACAGGTATCAGCAGGCTCATATCGCAAGGCAGGTGTAATAGTACCGTAATTACGCAGCATTGTCCATTGACGGTGTATATACCTCGGTTTAACTTTGACCTAAATTCTATTTTTATGAAAAGGTTACTACAGTTATCGCTGCTACTATTAAGCAGTTCGACATTATCAGCGCAATGGGCAATCATTCACGAAGATGCAACAGAGGAATTTGGCGCAGCACATTTCCACTCGGCAGATACGGGCTTTGTAGGAAGCTCCTACACTGGTACCATCTTTCGCACATATAACGGCGGCACCACATGGACACCCCATGAAACACCATTTATGAGCAGCGACATTCAAGCAATCATGTTTCCATCAACAGAAATAGGCTATGCGGGAGGAGCGAACATGACTTTCATGCCGAGGCAAATGGCAATGAAGACAACAGATGGTGGCAATACCTGGGATACGTTACATGTGTCGGACACAACGCCTTACATCAATTTCAGAAGAGTAGAATTTGCCAATAATAACTATGGTATGTTTTTGTCGAATGAAATATACATTACCAATGATGGCGCTACCACATTCTCGCTAATGCCTAAACCGAAAGACGATGCCGGTACAGAATTGCTCTACAGCTATTTCTATGATGCAACAATGTTGATGCCTGATCACTTTGTAACATCATGCGTGTGGCACGAATCTGATGAAGCAACACCGGAGCATGACGTTATGGGTATATTTACCACAACCGATGGCGGCACAACCTGGACAGAACGCTACCGCGATTCGCTTGCTATTTTCAATCTGTATTTTGCAAATCATGACCACGGCTGGGCGACAACAGGCAGCAATGTATTGCATACAACCAATGCAGGCGCGACCTGGATGAAACATCCGCTACCTCCATTGGGCGCAGGCGGCTTTATAGGCAAGCTATTATTTATCGATGAAGAAAATGGCTGGATCAGCATCAACCAATATACCGGCACAACGCAAAGCGGACAACTGTACAAAACCAGCGATGGTGGCGCTACCTGGGCGCTTGAGCTATCTATACCCGACAGAATGATTACTTCGTTTGATATGATAACTGAAGAAAAAGGCTATATCACAACGCCGAACCGCATCTATAAAAAGTCGGAGGCGCCCAGTAGCACCAAACCACAATTGATTAATGAAAACAAAATCAACGTATATCCCAATCCGGCAAAGGACAAAATTGAAATCGATTATGATGCGCAAACCCGTGTAACTGCTGTCAAGCTGATTGATATAGCAGGAAGAATAGTCAAATCGTTTGATGCGCAGGCTGCTACGCTATCGATTGCAGGTGTCGCAAGCGGTAATTATCTATTGCAAATAACTACTGAAGAGGGCATTGTAGTGAAGAAGCTGGCTATAGAATAGTCTGATACGCGCCGCAGCAGAAAATCGTACCTTTGCCGCTTGTGAAAATGCAAGGAAATGATTAAGATTGGCAATATTGAATTAAGCGAGTTTCCGCTACTACTTGCGCCTATGGAAGATGTAAGCGACCCGCCTTTTCGTGCCGTGTGCAAAGAGCAGGGTGTGGATCTTATGTACACCGAATTTATCTCTTCTGAGGGCTTGATTCGTGATGCAATTAAGAGCAGGCAAAAGCTGGATATATTCGACTACGAGCGCCCGATAGGCATTCAGATATTTGGTGGCGATGAAGATGCAATGGCGCTCTCTGCAAAGATTGTAGATGCTACGCAACCTGATTTAATTGACATCAATTATGGCTGTCCGGTAAAAAAGGTAGTGTGTAAAGGTGCGGGTGCAGGTATTTTGCAGGACGTGCCTAAAATGATAAAGCTCACTAAAGCAGTTGTAAATTCTACTTCATTGCCGGTCACGGTTAAGACGCGTCTTGGCTGGGATGATAACACAAAGAATATAGAAGAAGTTGCGGAACGCTTGCAGGACGTGGGTATTCAGGCATTATCGATACATGGTCGCACGCGTATGCAAATGTACAAAGGCGAGGCCGACTGGCGATTAATCGCTAAAGTAAAAGAAAACCCGCGCATCAAAATTCCGATATTTGGCAATGGCGATATTGATACACCGCAAAAGGCATTGGAATATAAAAATACCTATGGCGTAGATGGGGTGATGATAGGACGTGCTGCGATTGGCTACCCATGGATATTCAGAGAGATAAAACACTTTGTAAAAACTGGCGAAATACTGCCCCCGCCTACTGTTGAAGAGCGCATCGATATTTGCCGCAGGCACCTTACACGCTCTGTAGAATGGAAAGGCGAAAAGCTGGGGGTGCTGGAAATGCGCCGCCACTACGCTTCTTATTTACGTGGATTACCGCATGTAAAAGAATACCGGATGCGCCTGGTAAATAGCATGGAGCTGGACGAGATATTAGGCATATTGATGGAGCTTCAGGAAGAGCAACTATCGCTGCCGCAAGAATAGAGTTTATATAGAAAAGGGTTCGCAATTTGCGAACCCTTTTCTGTGTATGATTGAAGTATTTATTAAGCCGGCTCTACCCAGGCTTCGTTTTCTTTCAGTAAATTAATCAGTTCGTCTACGGCTATCTCGCTGTCGATTCCTTTCTTCACTACCTCTTTTCCTTTGTACAATGTAATCTTACCAACGCCACTGCCTACATAGCCAAAGTCTGCATCGGCCATCTCGCCCGGGCCGTTCACGATACAGCCCATAATAGCTATTTTAACCCCTTTCAAATGATTGGTTCTGCTGCGTATCATAGCCGTTGTTTCTTGCAAATCAAATAGGGTGCGGCCGCAACTCGGACAACTGATATATTCAGTTTTGGAAATACGCGTACGGGTAGCTTGAAGTATTGAGAAAGCAGTAGAATTTACAAACTGCTCAATACTAGTATTTACATTATAGTTGCGCCCCGTAAGGGTTTCGTTATTGTTGAACTCTTGTGCAAATTTTTGATAGGCATTACTGCTCATGCCAAAACAAACACCATTACCCATACCATCCAGCAGCAAAGCACCGGCCTCTGTAGCGTAGTGAATTAAATGTTCGTCGGCTGTCGCCCAATTGCTATCTGTAATGATTATAGTGGGATTAGTAACTCTGTGCTGCGCGAGCAATTGATACATACGGCGAATGCTTTGCATCGCATTAGCATTGGTACTACTCAGGCAAATTACGACTGTGCTATCTTCTTTCAACCGACTAATCAATTCGATGTCCGGTGCTGATTCATTACTGAAACAATCGACCATTACGAAGTTAATCGTATCACTTTTGTCGCTTACAACTGAATACTCTTTGCCTGAAAATATGGGAAAATATTTAGAATGGTCATTTGCATTCCGCCAATGCTCAGGCGTTGTAATCACCTTTAATGTACCCGGCAAAGCAAAGCTCAGTTCTGCTCTTGCAGTATAAATATAGTCAGCAGCTAAGTCACTAATCGTCCATTTATCCGTAGCCTCATCATACGTGTAACCCACGCTCTGCAAGGATTGCGGCGTGATTGTATCGAGTTTACTTAAGTCGGCTATTACAACAGGAACGTGACCGGTGCCTATATTGGAAACTGTGCTTGTTTTATAATTGGCAGTGGGCAGTTGGCTATTAGCAATTGTTGCTTCCTCGGATTGGCTATTGTCAATTGCCAATTTTTTATCATCTGGCACAACAGTAGCAAGCGGATAGCGCTTTACCAAATCACGGCACACAGGTATTTCCAGTTCCGGCTCTTCTGTAAGGCTCACCCTTACTGTATCGCCTATTCCATCTTCGAGTAATGTACCCATACCTACTGCACTTTTCACTCGACCATCTTCACCATCGCCCGCTTCTGTAACACCAAGGTGCAAAGGATAACATTCGCCAAACTCGTTGTACATAGTACTCGTCAGTAAGCGATAGGCTTGCACCATTACCTGTGGGTTACTGGCTTTCATGCTCAGCACTATATTGTGGTAATTTTCATCACGCGCTATGCGCAAAAATTCCATTGCACTTTCCACCATACCAATATGCGTATCGCCATAGCGGCTCATGATACGGTCGCTTAGCGAACCATGATTGGTACCAATGCGCATGGCAGTACCATACTCTTTACATATCTTCAATAAAGGCGTAAAGCGCTCGCGAATACGGTCTATTTCTTCCAGGTATTCAGCATCGGTATAGTCTATCTGTTCAAATTTTTTCTTGTCGACATAGTTACCCGGATTCACACGCACCTTTTCAATCAGGCGTGCTGCAATCTCTGCTGCATTGGGCGTGAAATGTATATCAGCCACCAATGGCACATGATAGCCACGGCGGTTCAGTTCGTTCTTGATGTTTAATAAATTCTCTGCTTCTTTTTTGGATGGTGCTGTAATGCGCACCAGTTCTGCCCCAGCTTCGATACAACGAATGGTTTGTGCCACCGTGCCCTTTGTATCCATCGTGTCGGTAGTCGTCATCGTTTGCAGGCGAATAGGATTGTAGTTACCTATCAACAATCCACCTACATTTACTTCTCTTGTCTTTAATCTTTTATATTGCGTAAGCGACGCCGCGTAATCTTGCATAAATTTCAAACTGTCATTCTTTTTGACATTAAAAATAACAGCGCTGCAAAGTTAGGTAAATGATTAGCTACAGAGGTTAAATTGTTGGTAAGTGAATGGCGCGAACGGCTTACATTATCGTGAAAAATGTATTTTTACACAACAACGTAAATATTATCCGTATGAAAAATATATTCAGTGCATTATTACTAACTATCCTATTCATTTCTGTAAGTGATTTATATGGTCAAGGCAAAGCAGAACGAAACCATATAGAACCGCTGGAACTCGCTACCCTATTGGAAAGTCCGGATGCGGTAAATACCTTGATATTAAATACCGGACCAGTGAATGACATAAAAGGCGCTACCAATATAGGTGCTGTAAGCGAGGCTAAGAATCTGAAAAAACTGCGCAAGCTTTTGCGTAAGCAACCCAAAGACAAAGAAATAATTATCTACTGCGGCTGTTGCCCGCTGGCTTCTTGTCCTAATATCCAGCCGGCTTATGATATGCTGGATGAAATGAGTTTTACCAATTATAAAGTGCTGCGTCTCGACGAAGACTTGAAAGTAGACTGGATAGACAAGGGCTATCCAATGGCGAATTAATCTCGCCGCTAAAAAATATTTGTCTGTTGTGGTATCTATGTGCAATTTGCAGCCATGATGACAAAGCCTACTTTGGAAGAAATAAAACAGGGAGCAGTATTGCTGGTGGACAAACCACTTACCTGGACTTCGTTTGATGCCCTTAATAAGATAAGAAAACAAGTTGGTGCTAAAATAGGCCACTGCGGCACACTCGACCCGCTGGCAACCGGACTGCTGATATGCTGCACCGGTAAAATGACAAAGAGCATTACCGATTATCAGAAACAGCCTAAAGAATATACAGGTATTATTCAATTAGGAGCTACCACACCTACTTACGATTTAGAATCAGAGCCGGTAGACTTCAAGCCTTTTGAGCAGCTTACAGAAGAAGAAATAATAAAAGCAACTATTCCTTTTACCGGCGATATTCAACAAATACCACCGGCGCACTCTGCTATTAAGAAAGATGGAAAGCCTGTGTATAAGTTAGCACGTGCAGGCGTAGAAGTCAAACTGGAACCGCGTTCTGTGACTATCATGAATTTTGAAATCACTAAAATAGAATTACCGAAAATACATTTCAAAGTCAATTGCAGTACCGGTACTTATATCCGCTCATTAGCAAATGACTTTGGCGCTGCATTGGGCTGTGGTGGCTATCTTAAAGCATTGCGCCGTACTAAAATAGGCGCCTTCGATGTGGATGATGCGATGAGTGTAGCCGACTGGGTTACTTACCTGAATGCTGAATAGCGCGCCATTCGCGTTGTAGAAAACCGGCCACTACCATATCGTGCAGCAAGCCATTAGTTATCTGCGCATCGCGCAAAATACCTTCAATAGAAAAGTGCAATCGTTGTGCGACGGCTGCACTTTTTTTATTCGCCGGATGAAACCTTACCTCTATTTTATTCAACTGTAATTGCCCAAATAAATAGGCTATAAATGCAGTGGCGCATTGATTCAGCACACCTTTACCCTGATGCTGCAAGCTAAGCCAGTAGCCTATTTCAGCCGACTTTAATTGTTGATTCCAATTGTGCATACCTATGCCACCTATAATTTCCTCTTGCAAAAAAATACCAAGTGCGATGCCTTTCTGCTCATGCGCTTCGCTTTGCGTTTGTTGTATAAATGACAAAGAGTTTTGTTCGCTGATGGTGGTATCTACCCAAGGCAGCCATGGCCGCAGGTTCTGACGGTTTGTATTGATTACATTAAATAAAGCAGGAGCATCCTCTTCTTTGTAAGGACGCAATATAAGATTATCAAAGCCGGGGACGAGTATCACTTGTGAAAAATTACAGAGGCAAATATAACAAAGCACAAACTAGCGCTCATAAAAACACAGACTTATTTAACCGCAAAGGTGGCTCAAAGAAAACCCGTGCTCGGCGTGACTCAGCGAAAACTTTGCGTTGCTCGGCGGTTATCAATGTTGCCTAAAATAATCGACAAAGCGTTTATAAAAATATAGCCTAAGCAAGTCTTGACACACGACTATTTAAACAGCTTTTGCACCACACCGAAAATAGTACGCACAATAGAGCGCTGCACCTGCTTGCCCGCACTGCTGCCCATCGCTTTCTCCAGCCATGATTTTTCTTCACGGGCAGGTGTTTTGCGTGCAGCAGCTTTTGGCTCATTTACGGCTGTAGTACTTGTCACTATTGATTCCTGAGCCGCAATAGCTTCTATTTTTCTGATTAATATTTCATACGCGCTATCACGGTCGATGGATTGATTGTATTTCGGAATAAGTGCCGATGCCGCTACTACTTTATTAATTTCTTCTTCAGATAAAATATCCATGCGGGAACGTGGCGAAACCAGATAAGTATGTGCCAGCGGCGTAGGTATACCTTTTTCATTCAGCATCGTAACGATTGCCTCGCCTATACCCAGTTGCGTTAATAAATCTTCTGTTTTATAATAGTCAGATAGTGGATAGTTTTCGGCAGTCTGTTTGATATCTTTTCTGTCATTTGCAGTAAAGGCGCGCAATGCGTGTTGCACTTTCATACCTAATTGCCCCAGCACAGATGCAGGCACATCCTGCGGATTTTGCGTACAGAAAAAGATGCCAACACCTTTACTTCTTATCAGCTTTACAATAGTTTCAATCTGCTGCAACAATACCTTTCCTGCTTCTTTAAAAATCAGGTGTGCTTCGTCGATAAACAATACCAGCTTGGGTTTGTCGAGGTCGCCCTCCTCGGGCAAGGTGGCATACAACTCAGCCAATAACTGTAACATAAATGTAGAAAATAGCTTAGGCCTATCCTGCATATCTGTTACGCGCAATATATTTATCATGCCGCGACCATCGGGGCTTATGCGCATCAAATCCTGCACGTCGAAAGACATTTCACCAAAGAAATTATCGGCGCCCTGTTGCTGCAGTTCTATCACTTTACGCAAAATAGTACCTACCGAAGTCGCTGATATTTTTCCGTAGTCTTTTTCAATATCTGCCTTGCCCTCGTTGCTCGCATACTGAAGCACTTTGGTAAGGTCTTTCAAATCCAATATAGGCAAGGCTTTATCATCGCAATACTTAAATAGCATCGCCATAAAGCCAGACTGCGTTTCGTTGAGGTCGAGTACTTTTGAAAGTAATACCGGCCCGAACTCAATAACGGTAGCGCGCATCCTCGAGCCCTTTTCTCCGCTTAGAGAAAGCAGCTCTACAGGATAGGCCGATGGTTGGTATACTTCATTGAGCAATTGATAGCGCTCCTTTATTTTGTCATTTGCCGTGCCTGCCGCGGCTATTCCGCTCAGGTCGCCTTTAATGTCCATCAGCATTACCGGGATGCTCGCATCGCTTAATCCCTCTGCTATTACTTGCAGCGTTTTGGTTTTCCCCGTACCTGTTGCGCCTGCAATTAATCCATGACGGTTCATGGTTTTAAAAGGCAGTTTTATGTCACAGCCCGGCACTACTTTTCCGTCCAGCATAGCCATGCCCAGCTTCATGCTCTCTCCTTTAAAAGTATATCCCTTAGTTATTTGTTCGATAAATTGTTGCTGCGACATGAGGTATTATTTTTGAAAATGACGGGTTAAAGTTATTATTGATTTCTTAAAACGAATGTCAACAAATTTTATGCCGTAAATTGGGCAAAATTTTCATCCAATCTATTTTTAGGTAAATAAAGGAAACATCTGCTGTGGCTTTCTATTCTGAATACAACAAAACCATTAGTAAAATGCTGGCAGCATTGGTAGGCCGCAGCAAAAGGCCGAAGTTCAACCCTTCGCGTCATAACCCGTTGTCGATGCCTGATATGCCTACTGCCTATTCTGTCTATAATTTCAACGAGCATTTTCTCGAAGAAAAAAAGGCAGGTACATTGGTTGACTGCCGCCCACAGACGGATAAATCTAAGATTACCTGGATTAATGTAGATGGATTGAAGCAGGACGAGGTGCTCGCATTGTGCAATCATTTTGACGTACACCCCTTGCTGGCAGAGGATATACTGAGTATTGGCCAACGGGCAAAGGCTGATGATATGGAAGAACAACTGTTTTGCCTATTACCGATGCTTACTTACAACAATGATACAGCAATGGTGGTGACGGAACAATTGAGCCTGGTATTGGGCGCTAATTATGTGTTGTCTTTTCAGCCGGACCCAAGGCAAGACCCTTTTAATCCGCTGCGCGATAAACTTAAAAATCCTTTAGCACCTATTCGTAGAAAGACAGCGGATTATGTTTTTTACTGCCTGATTGACGCGGTGGTTGATGACTATTTTAATGTATTGGAAAGGTTATCAGACAGGCTTGATAAACTGGAAAACGAAGTGATGTCGCGGCCCGACAAAATAATACTGCTGAAGCTAAATTTGCTGAAGCATGAAATAATGGTAGTAAAAAGGGCTATAGCACCTGTGCGTGAAATGGTAGGCTCGCTATGGCGCAGCGACAACCACTTGCTGAAACAAGCCAACCGTAAGTATTTCAAAGATATTTACGACCATATAGCACTGGCAACAGAGTATGTAGAAAACTACCGGGAGATGAGTATTAACCTGCAAGAACTATACATGAATCAGGTAAATACCCGAATGAACGAAGTGATGAAAATACTGACTGTAGTTACTACGCTACTTGCACCTGCTACAGTAATAGGCAGTATTTTCGGGATGAATTTTATTATACCATTTGCCGATAAGCCACATGCATTTTATACCTGTGTTGCAGTGATGGCGGGCATTTCAGTAATGATGCTATTTTGGTTCAGAAAGAAAAAATGGTTTTAATCAAAAGTCAATTTCCAATTTATACTCATTCCACAAATGCTCCAGCTCTGAAAAAATCATGGCAGTAGCGCCCCACATAATCAAGCCATCTTCAGGCACATAAGCCATCGTGTGCACCTTAAATGTTACGGACGAAGAGGCTATTACATCAACCTCCTGCTTATTTGCAAACAGCCTTTGCAAAGGGCAATGAAGTATTTGTGCGACCTCTGCATCCGAAGCTACTAATGTTGGTTTTTCATTTGCGAATGCGATAATAGGTTGCACTAAAAAATTACTCACGGGAATATATAACTCTGTAAGTTGGCCCAAAACCTTTACTATATTATCATCCAGCGCAACTTCTTCATTTGCTTCGCGCAGAGCTGTGTGTATTATGTCTATATCATCTGCTTCGCGGCGACCGCCAGGTAAGGCTATTTGTCCGCTATGTACACCACCATCTTTAGTACGCTCAATCAACACTGTATAAATTTCGTCCTGTTGCGGATACAGCACTATCAGCACACCACTTTCACGCGCATCCGGCGGCGCTTCTGTTACACGTGGGCGACGCATACTCATCATTTTTTGTTGTGCTTCGTAACCCGGCAAAGGCTGTAATAGCCGCTGTTGCAGCCATTGTGCAAATTCATTCATGTAAACGAAGATAAGTAATGAGGGGTAAATTTTGTATTTGTTGAATAGCCAACTATACATCAATATGTAGTCTGGCGAAACACATAGCAATAGCAACTATTTCTAACTTTGAGATAAATAGCCTCGAACATGAAATCACATAAAATCATTTTCATGCTAATTGCTCTATTCACATTGGGCATTAAGTTCAGTTATGCGCAAACGAGCACTAAAACTACTTCGCTAAATATAGCGGGTTACAGTTCAGGGAAAATACCCAAAGCCTCGCTGATAAAGGCTTCTGAACTTTCCATCTCTAATGAAGATTTAGGCACTATAGAATCTTTCATGCTTGTTGTAGTGGCTAAAATGGCTTATGAAGACCCTGTACAAGGCAAAGATTTCCCTGGATTCTCCTATAACGCTTTTAAACAAACGCAATCCGGCAGCCTAATATTGGTTGACCGAGTAAAACTGAAGCATAAAGATGGCACCATAGTATCGCATCCGGAACTAACATTAAAGCTACATGTAGAATAACAAGCTTTGTCTATTTTTGCTACTTGCTTCACGCCAGTAAATTTTAGACCAATGACTACTGTAACCGTACATGACAAGGAATTTGTACCATTTTTGAATGCCGATAAAATAGCACAGCGCACGCAGGAACTTGCTGCGCAAATAAGTAAAGACTATACAGGCAAACGTCCTTTAGTAATTGCTATTTTGAATGGCTCGTTCATATTTGCTGCCGATATTTTTCGCCACCTTACTATTGATGCTGAAATATCATTTATCAAATTAGCTTCTTACAAAGGCACCACATCATCGGGTAATGTAATTACTGCAATTGGTCTGGAAGAAAGCCTGCATGAGCGCCACATTATTTTGCTCGAAGACATTATTGACACGGGCAAAACATTGCATACATTTTTGCCCCAGTTACAACACCAAATGCCCGCCAGCATTGAAATAGCGAGCTTGCTTACCAAGCCTGCCGCACTGCAATATCCGGTAACAGCCAGGTATATTGGCTTTGAAATACCTGATAAATTTGTAGTTGGCTACGGACTTGACTACGATGGTCTTGGCAGAAATCTGCCCGAAATTTATCAACTAAAAAATGAAGACTAAGCAACTTTCAACACTTTCTTACCAGAGGAAAAATTAGCCCAGATAAGAAACAGAAAACCTGCTACAAAGAATAACACCAACGCCACAATTGCATTGCGCATATCGCCGGTAATGTGCTCTATAAACCCAAAAGAAAACATGCCTATTACAATGGCTACTTTTTCTGTAACATCATAAAAACTAAAGAAAGATGTGGTGTCGTGTGTTGGCGGCATTAGCTTGGAGTAAGTAGAGCGACTGAGTGACTGAATGCCGCCCATTACCAATCCTACCACAACAGCAATCATATAAAACTGAATATTGGTGCGGGTAAAATAGGCTCCGATACATACGCCAATCCATATCAGTACCGTTATCATCAACACTTTCAGGTTGCCCCATTTCTGCGACAATTTAGCCATGAGCATGGCGCCCGCAATAGCTACTAACTGAATCAGTAAAATAGTAATAATCAGGTCGCCGGCTTCCATGCTAACCCATTTGCCATCCACCTCTTTTTTGATCTCTTTACTACCAAACTCTGCAGCAGCAAGCATTACAGTCTGCACACCCATGCTGTAGCAAAAAAAGGCTGCGAGAAATCTTTTCAACACCGGCAGACTTTTTACTTGTTGCCATACTTTGCGCAGCTCTATAAAACCACCCGTAAGTACGTTACCTACACGCTGTGTCAATGCTGGCTTACCTTTGGGCAATACACGGAACGGTATTTGTGCAAAAGCAATCCACCAGATACCCACCATCAAAAATGAAAAACGTGCTGCATCGCCACCGTCGCTGATTCCTAAAAACGGAAACCATTCCGGATTCATCACAAATATTAAACACACTACTTGTAGCAATACACTACCTATATAACCATAGGCAAAGCCTTGCGCGCTAACTTTGTCTTGTTGTTCGGGAGTGGCTATTTCAGGTAAATAGGCATTGTAAAAAACAAGACTACCACAGTAACCGATTGCTGCAAAAATGCACAAGACTATTCCCATCTCCAAGGTATCTGCCTTGAAGAAATACATGCCCGCACAAGCAAGCGAACCAATAGCGCAGAACAATTGCATGAAACGCTTCTTGCTGCCTTTGTAATCGGCTATTGATGATAAAATAGGCGACAACAAAGCGATAATAAGATAGGCAAAAGCCAAGGCATAATTCAACAGCGAACTGTTCACTACTTTCCAGCCAAAGAAAGAAACATAGTCGACAGTAGCATCATTATTATCGCTGGTAATGCCAATGTAATAAGTAGGGAAAATGGTAGAGGTAATTACCAGATTATAGGCAGAGTTGGCCCAGTCGTACATCGACCAGGCGCGGTGCATCTTGCGCGAATCCTTTGCTACACTGCTCATAGAGTCATTTTATTTTTCGTTGTAAAAACAATGTCGGCACCTGGGTTCGTATTTATCCAGTTCGCCCAGCAACACACGAGCTTCTTCGCTTGATTTCCGATAAGAATAGTGTGCATGATGACCGCACAATACGCATATCGCATGGAGCTTTGTAATATAGTCAGCCTTGGCAAGCATTGCCGGCACAGGGCCAAAAGGATTGCCTTTGGAGTCCATATCCAAACCAGCTATTATCACGCGCATCCCTTTATTAGCAAGCAGTTCAGCCACGTTCGGTAATTCGTCATCAAAAAACTGTGCTTCGTCTATTGCCACCACATCTGCATCGCCGGCCAATAGCAATATACTTTGAGCGCCGTTGACAGCAGTACTTTTCAAGCTATTATCGTCATGCGATACTATTTCATCGGCAGCGTAGCGTGTATCAATAGCAGGCTTAAATATTTCAATATTCAACTTTGCAATCTGCGCTCGTTTGGGCCTGCGAATCAACTCTTCCGTCTTGCCCGAAAACATAGAACCACATATCACTTCAATCCAGCCACGGCTCTTGCCCGCTTTAATAGGCTCTATAAACATTTCAGGTAAAATTCATTTAAAAACTCTGGTAATTCGTGTAATTTTTTTTTTAAATAGTCTGCTATTCTTTGTTTAATTCAAAGTCCAGCCGGTCTTGTTCTATAATTTGTTTCAGCTCTTCTTCTTTGGGCAGATACAACAGATACTTACTTGCAAAAAGATTGTTCTTGTCATTCAGGACCGAGTATTTTACAATGGTGTCATCTTTCTCTGAGCAAAGCAAAATACCTATTGTTGGATTGTCATCAGCATTACGCTTTAAGTCATCATACATGCGAACGTACATGTCTATTTGCCCTATATCCTGATGAGCCAGACTTCCCGTTTTCAAATCAATTATCACAAAGCATTTTAGCAGATAGTTGTAGAAAACAAGGTCTATGTAAAAATCGGCAGTGTCGGTAGAAATATGTTGCTGTCGCGCTACAAAAGCAAAGCCCTTTCCAAACTCCAACAGAAATTTTTGAATATGGTCGATAATAGCGGTTTCGATTGCAAACTCGGTATTTTTTGTGTCGGGTAGTAGTCCTAAAAATTCAAAAATATAAGGGTCTTTAATGAAGTTTTGAATACTGGGTTTTGATTGCTCCGGCAGATGTTTCACTACACGCTCAAAAGCGAGGCTATTTATCTGCCGCTGTAATTCACGGCTATTCCAGTTAGCAGAAATAGATTCATTAAGATAATAAGCCCTCTTTTGTTCAGTATCCAGTCTGGAAATAAGACGATAGTGCGACCAACTCAATTCGTGACGCAATGTGTCACGAATTGGAAATGACTTATAAAATGTACGCATATTGCGTAAATTACTATCATCAAACCCTTTCCCAAACTCGAATGTAAGCTGCTGTGCCAACTTTTTTAAAGTGGCCTTTCCATAAACTGCCTTTGCATTACCCTGCTGCTCATCTTCGACAATTATTTTTCCAATTTGCAATAGGTTTCTAATAGCGCAGCATTGGCAATACGGTAAACCCTTTGCCTGGAAAGAACGATAATATCTTTAATAGATTGGTAAATAGCGTTATCCTGAATTTCCATGGTAGAATTTTATCTATTATCAAATCAATCCTTCGCGCAATAAATCGTGCATGTGTATGACGCCTGCATATTTGCCATTATCTGTCACTATCATTTGGGTAATATTGTTGTTCCTGATAAGCTCCAATGCATTAACCGCAAGCTCTGCAACGTCGATATGTTTTGGATTAACAGTGCAGATATCTTCCGCTTTCAAGTCAGCTATATTCGCATTACGCTCCAGCATTCTACGCAGGTCGCCATCAGTAATAATACCATATAAATTACCATCTTTCAACACAGCAGTCATACCTAATCTCTTGCCCGATATTTCTACAATCACATCTTTAAGATTGGCACTTACATCCACAAAAGGTTGTGCATTTTGCTTGCTCAAATCGCCTACTGTCAAATACAATCGTTTGCCCAATGCACCGCCCGGATGGTATTTGGCAAAGTCGGATGAAGTAAACCCTTTGAGCGCCAGTAACGATACAGCAATCGCATCTCCCATTACCATTTGTGCCGTAGTACTGGTAGTAGGCGCGAGGTTATTAGGGCATGCCTCCTGACCGATTGTAGTGTCGATAAAATAGTGCGCATTGGTCGCTAAGAAAGAACCTGCACTACCGCAAAGCGCTATTGTTTTGTTGCCGAAATTTTTAATCAGTGGCAGCAAAGCCTTTATTTCCGGGCTTTCGCCGCTTTTTGAAATAATCATCACAACATCGTCGGGCTGTATCATGCCCAGGTCGCCGTGAATAGCATCGGCTGCATGCATAAATAGTGCCGGCGTGCCGGTGGAGTTCATCGTAGCGACTATCTTCTGCGCGATAATAGCGCTCTTGCCAATGCCCGATATCACTACGCGTCCATTAATACGATGCAGCAAGGACACGGCTGCTGCAAAATTATCATCTATAAAAGACGACATCTGTTGCAGCGCATCAATTTCGTTTTGAATTACTTCAACCGCTTTCCGTTTGATTGCGTTACTATCGAGCATACTGGTTTCCTATCTTTGAAAGAACGACAAAAATAGGATAGATTATTTGGAATAAACTTGTTTACGGTATAGGATTGCAGCCTAATATTTCATTTGAAAAAGTCAATAGACGGCTACATAATATCTTGCTGCCTAATTTCCTGACAATTCCATGACATATCTTTATCGCGATAAGCCGAATTTTGCTTTCTTATGAAAGCACGTCAAAGCTTAGCCTTATTGTCTGCGGCTGCATGTTCGATATTTGCATCCTGCGAAAAAAAGGAAAAACCATATCCGCTTCCTCCTCAGGGAGATGCTACCGGCGCAATTGTTGTAATGGGCCCGGACTACAGCACACAAATATTCTATAATTTTGAAACGGGCATAGTAGACTCCAGCGCTAACGACTCCTGGGATATTTCATTTTCAAATAAGGCTGGCACTGCTGAGCTTTGGGCCAATAGTGGTAGCCTTGTGTTTGTAAAGGCAACCGGCATGACTGATTTAGCTGCAGTTACAGACACGCTATCTTCTGCTTCAAAACCTTGGGTTTATGACGACCCATCTGGCCTGGACGGCAGCAGCGGCCTGGGCAATCTCATTACCAATAGCCATACCAATGAGGTAATTTTGGTAAATGTGCAACGCATTGTATCTGCCCGCAGAATAGCGAACGTGTACAAAATGAAAATCACTGCGATTACCGATGAAACCATCAACCTGCAAATAGATACCCTTAATGGCAGCAGCCCCCGCACGGTTAACCTCGCCAGGAATACTGACTATAATTACACTTATTATTCATTCGCAAATGGCGTAGTAATGCCGGAGCCGCAAAAGGCAGACTGGGACATCGTTTTTACCAGATACCAACATATTTACCGTGACTATTTCGGACCGGGTCTTGACTTTTTGTATCCGCTTAATGGTGCATTGCTTAACCCCCACCAAACCACAGCGGCAGACGACTCGCTCAACAATTACGATTTTTCAGCATTTACTTTAGAAAAAGCCGTTGGCTTTACTTTCTTCCCCAACCGTGATGTTATTGGCTTCGACTGGAAAGTTGCAGACATCTCAGATGGTAGCTATGTCGTTAATCCAAACAAAATTTTCTTGGTTAAAACGCAAGCTGGTGCTTTATGGAAACTGCACTTTACCGGCTTCTACAGCAATGGTCAAAAAGGTAGTCCGCAATTTGAATTTAAAAGGTTGCAATAGCCAACACAAATAATAAAAAGCAAAAGGTCTTTATGTGTATTCTCTACCATAAAGACCTTTCTATTTTAGGAACATTTTCGTTTTTTGAGCGAATAAAAAAAGCTGCCCATCGGACAGCTTTTACGCAAATAGCGGTATCTTTTTAGTATTCATCTTCATTAAAGAAGAAATCTTCCTGAGTAGGATAGTCAGGCCATATATCTTCTACGCCTTCGTACATTTCACCTTCGTCTTCCAGCTCTTGTAGATTTTCAACTACTTCAAGCGGCGCTCCCGAACGTATAGCGTAGTCAATCAATTCGTCTTTGGTGGCTGGCCATGGTGCATCTTCCAGATGTGAAGCCAATTCTAAGGTCCAGAACATATATTAATTTATACTTTTATTTGTTTTCGATTTTGTGCAAATGTAAGGTTTCCGATTTAAAAAACCCGACTTGCATCTTTTTCTTACTGTTATTTTTGCTTATGGGTTTGTTATTAGCCGGAAGCATTAAGACAGAAACGTGTATGCAAAGTTTAATCACGCTCGAATTATCTGGAGATATTTATTCCACGTCTTCGCATTTGCAACGAAATATTAATCGGCAATAATTATTATGGTAAATTTGGCAGCACTATTGCGCCTATCATTCAAAACTATAACGAAAATCCGGTATAAAAATTATGATGCTTACTGCTGAAAATCTTTCAAAAAAATATGGCTTGCTTACTGTACTTCAGTCGGTATCGCTATCGATTCAGCAAGGCGAATTTGTGGCTATTGCAGGCCCCTCGGGTGCGGGCAAAAGTACATTGCTTCATTTACTGGGCTCGCTGGACATGCCCGATACCGGCAGCATCCGCCTGCTGGGCAATGAAATTTTGAAAATGCCCAAAAGAAAGCAGGCAGCTTTTCGCAATAAAAATATGGGCTTCGTCTTTCAGTTTCATCATTTGCTACCCGAGTTTAATGCGTTGGAAAATGTATCTATGCCTTTGTGGATTGCAGGGGCTAAAAAGAAAGAAGCGGCCGAGCAGGCGAAAGCAGTTTTGGAAATAGTGGGCCTGTCGCACAGGCTACAACACAAGCCTGGAGAGCTTTCCGGCGGAGAGCAGCAGCGCGTGGCTATCGCACGGGCTATTGTACATCGACCAGCGGTAATATTTGCAGATGAGCCTACGGGTAACCTTGATACTGCCAATGCAGAATCGGTACATCAGCTATTTTTCAAACTGCGCGAAGAATACAATCAAACGTTTGTAATCGTTACGCACAATACACATCTTGCTGCTATGGCCGACCGCACACTGATGATGAAAGATGGGCGGATAGAGCAGGAGATTTTTCATTCTAATAATAGCTAATTTTTACATAATTGAAAATGCCTGATTGATTACTATTTAATCAATCAGGCATTTTTTATAGAGGATTTGGCTATTAAAAAACATTGATGCGCACGCCGAGTTGCAGCACATAATTATTGAAATCTGCTCGGCGCCCGAAGCGTGCATTTCCTACATAAAAATTATAGTTGCCGCCGGCTTCCAATTGCACGTCTTTAGTAAGCTTATACCTGAATGCCACACCTGGAGCTACTTTGAAGAAATTATTTTTATCAACCGGCAGTGCACGTTCCGCTTCATATCCGCCAAATTCTGTCCAAACCCAATAGCGCTCTTTTATGCTGTTATCTGAAAGTACAAATCCCGTCCAACCCATAGATAGCCTCACTGCTGCTTCAAAATTATTGGCATGAACTACGGTCAGTTCATTGAGCCAACTTATATCAGCCATCGTCATGCGGGCGTCGCCCAGCAAATAGCCGAATGTAGGATGAATGCGTCTGCCGGTTGCGGCAAATGAAATACCGGAGCTAAAATTATTGGTGATGCGCACCAGCATATCCATACCACCACCAAAAGATTGTTGATTGAAAAAAGGAGAACTTACTATGTGCAGTCCCAACTGTACCTCGGGCGAGTCGAGCAACCTGAATGGCTTTGTATCTTCTACATAGCTGATGGCAACATCATCTTCTGCATAGTAGCTGTCATCTACATATTCCTCTTCGACATAGGCAGTGTCTTCTTCTTGCGCAAATAGCACAGCAGAAAAACAGCAGAAAAACAAGGTAATAAATAGTCTTTTCATAATGTAAATTCTAAGGGCGGTTATTGATTTTATTACTGTTAAGAACCGCTGTAAGCTGCGAAGTTTAACCGCATCAAAAAATCACCTCTTATGAGGGATATCAATGGTCTACTGCTGTTGTTATATGCTGTAATATTGCGTCCTTGTCAAGCGGCGAAAACCATTGAAATTCTTTGTCCTTCTTAAACCAGGTTAGCTGCCTTTTTGCATAATTACGGCTGTGCTGCTTTACTAAATTTATAGCGGCATCCAACTCCTGACCCTCTGGCGGAAATCTATCTGATTGCCAAAACTCGCTGTAGCCAACGGTTTGCAGATTCTTCAAGTGGCGATAAGGATATAGCCCTATCACTTCTTCCAGCAGCCCATCCTCCATCATTTTGTCCACCCTATTATTGATGCGCTGGTATAATAGCTCACGCGGCAACTCCAATCCTATTTTAATAATTTCAAAAGGCCGGATCTTCTTCAACCCGCTCCTGTATTGATTTATAGAAACGTTGTGTGTACGAAAAAATGAAAGTGCCCGTAATAGCCGCATAGGATTCTGCTGTTCGGCTCCTTCAAAAAAAACAGGGTCTTCGGTGCGTACCGCCTCGCGCAACCAATCTATGCCTTTTGTTTCATAAGTATGCAATACCTCCCGGTCAATGGCAGTATCCACAGGCGGCATTTCGTCCAGTCCTTCGCACAGCGCCTTTACGTATAGCCCCGTACCGCCGCACACCACTGCTATATCTTTATCGGCAAATATTTGCGCACAATAGCCGAGCGCAAGTCGCTCATAATCGGCAGCATTGAGGTGGTCGTGAATGAAATGGGAATCTATAAAAAAATGAGGAACAGCATCGAGCTCCTCTTGCGAGGGCTTTGCTGTTCCTATAGTCATTTCGCGGTAACATTGCCGGGAGTCGGCAGATATTACAGAGGTATTAAAATGTTGTGCTATGCTGATGGCTACATCGGTTTTGCCTACTGCGGTAGGCCCTGCTATTACTATCAGGTATTTTCGTGCAGCCATGGTGGTTGTAATCAATTAAAAGTCTTGCTCACTATCCGACGAAGTGTCGTTATCGGTTTCAGCATCAGAGCCGCTATCTTCGCCCTCGCTGCCAAAACCCTGCTCTTCCATATCTTCTTTATTCAGGTCGTATTTCTCTTCAATCTCCATCATGCGCTCATTGCTCAAGCCCTTGATGCCGGTTTGAGCCGGAGCCACGCCCTCTTTGCGCACGCATACTGGATAGTCTTTGCGGCTATCTTCATCTTTTTCAATACCAATCAGGTCAATCTGGAAATTCCATTTTTTAACCGGGTCGTATGTGTACACAAACTTTTTATCGGGGCTATCTACCAATGCAGATACCGGCGTCTTTATCATCGACAAAGCCGGTGCATCTTTTTTATTGGTCATCACCTCGGATGATATTTCACGGCGGCGCACCCATTTATCATTACTTTCAAAAAAGGAAGCACTATGTTTATTGTCAAACTCAAATGCTTTCAAAATAGTTTCGTGAAAGGCCTGGAAAGTCTGACCGGTTTTTAGTTCGATATCACGGTAAATGTTATCATCATCCTCCCAGTAAACCCTAAACTTGAATATTGGCATGTTATGTTTTTGATTTGTATTACGACCTGCAAAAGTAATTAAATTAAAGTTATTCATCGGCTATTGTAAGCAATCGTTGCGCTACATTGCTTTCTGATATTTAAAATACCTTTGCCGCAATGGCGGGCATTTATATTCATATTCCTTTTTGCAAACAAGCGTGCAACTATTGCAATTTTCATTTTTCTACTTCGTTAAAAATGAAAGAGGATATGCTGAAAGCCATTCATCTGGAGCTTCAATCAAAAATACCCTATCTCGAGGGGCAAACGATTGAAACTATTTATCTGGGTGGCGGCACGCCATCGCTTCTTTCGCAATCAGAAATCATGCACCTGTTTGATGCGATTAATAAATCTTTTCCCAATCAGGATTTGAAAGAAGTAACGATGGAGGCTAATCCTGACGACCTCGACTATAAATATATTCAGTCTTTGGCCAACACACCGGTCAGCAGATTTAGCCTTGGTGTACAATCTTTCTTTGACGAAGATTTGCAATACATGAATCGTGCGCACAATGCATCGCAAGCCGACTATGCCATCAAAGTGGCGCAGGACGCGGGTTTTGATAACATCAGTATTGATTTGATTTACGGCACACCCGGATTAACTGACCAAAAATGGTTGCAAAATATACGTACCGCTGTTTCGCTTAATATACCCCACATATCTTCGTATGCACTTACGGTAGAGCCCAAGACCGCATTGGCGCATGCTATAGAAAAAGGCAAAGCTAAGCCTGTAAACGAAAGCCAGTCTGCGCAACAATTTGAGCTATTGATGGAAAAACTTATAGAAGCGGGCTACCAACATTATGAAATTTCAAACTTTGCATTGCCCGACCGATATGCGGTGCACAATACCAATTACTGGAGCGGCAAGCATTACGCAGGCGTTGGCCCATCGGCACACTCTTTCAACGGACATAGCCGCCAATGGAATATGGCCAATAATGCTTTGTATATTTCCGGTATAAATCAGGATAAAAAACCGCCTTTTGAAATAGAAGAATTGAGCAAGGCCGACCAGCTTAATGAATACATCATGACATCGCTGAGAACCATGTGGGGATTGGATTTCAACCGCGTAACCACCCTATTTGGCAGTAGCGCTACAGATACTTTATTGAAGAAAAGTGAGGAGTATATTTATAACCAACAAGCAACTTTAACCGATAATCATTTAGTGCTTACCAGCAAAGGAAAGTTGTATGCTGATGGCATAGCAGGAGATTTATTTTTTGATGACTTTAATCTTTGAAAAAGATAAAAGTCTAACCCACATAAAACGACCTTTATATTCATGAAACGAATTGCCTATTTTATTGCAGCCTTTATTGTAACCAGCACCACTGCTTGCTTTGCGCAAAACAAAGAAGAAAAATATGTGTTCAAAGCAAAACCTGTTGAACAATATATCGAAGAAAATAAAACGCTTCCAGGCGCCTATTCTTTCAACGACTATTTGCCATCATTAAAAGGCAAAAGAGTAGCATTGGTTGTGAATCAAACTTCGGAAGTAAACGGAGTATTACTGCCCGATACATTGCTGAAGCTGGGCGTGAATATTGTCAAAATTTTCTCACCCGAGCATGGCTTTCGCGGACATGCAGATGCCGGCGCCAAAGTAAGTGGCGGCGTTGACGAAAGGACCGGCCTGTCCATCGTTTCGCTATATGGCAAAAACAAAAAACCAAGTGCGGAACAGTTGCAGAATGTTGATGTAGTGGTGTATGACCTGCAAGATGTAGGTGCAAGATTTTATACCTATATCAGCACGCTGGAATATATTATGGAAGCTTGCGGGCAAAATAAAAAATCGCTGATTATATTGGACCGTCCGAATCCATTGGGACATATAGTTGATGGCCCAGTGCTGGAGAAAGTACACAGTTCTTTCATTGGGATGCAGGCTATACCTGTTGTGTATGGAATGACAGCAGGCGAATATGCATCAATGCTTCGAGGCGAAAAATGGATATCGTCGAGCCCACAGCACCTTGAAATAATTAAGTGCCAGAACTACGACCATACGACATTGTATCACCTGCCCGTTTCGCCATCTCCTAATTTGAAAAACATGGCAGCTATTTACTTATACCCGTCGATGTGCTTCTTTGAGGGAACTGCGCTCAGTCTGGGACGCGGTACTGACAAGCCTTTCCAGCAATTTGGCCACCCATCGCTAAAAAGCTATTCTTATTCTTTCACACCAAAGAGTGTGACCGGTGCTACCGACCCTCCATTGAAAGGAAAAACCTGCTATGGTAAATTGGTGGCTACCGACCCTGAAAAAGCAAACGAACTAACTGATGGGAAACTGCAAATAAAATGGCTGTTAGAAGCCTATAAAAATTTCCCTGAAAAAGAAAAGTTCTTCATTCCATTCTTCGAAAAACTATCAGGCACCAATAAACTACGCAGCCAGATAATAGCCGGTGCTTCGGAAAAAAGTATTCGTGAAAGCTGGGCTGCTGACTTAAGTAAGTTCAAATCTATCCGCAAAAAATATCTTTTGTATATTGATTTTGAATAGACTAAAATAGCTGAAATCCTTTGTGGAAAAGGTGATTAGCTATTTTACTACAACATAAAAATAAACAAAGCCACTCTATTCGGAGTGGCTTTGTTCGTGTATGTCTATTTTAAGTTAGAATGTTATACTGTTTTTTCAGGACGCATTTGCGGGAAGAACAATACATCCTGAATCGATGGTTCGCCGGTAAGCATCATCGCCAAACGGTCAATACCGAAACCTATTCCAGCCGTTGGTGGCATCCCATATTCCAATGCGCGCAAGAAATCGTGATCGATAAACATGGCTTCATCATCGCCGCGCTCCATCAATAATACCTGATCTTCGAAACGTTGACGTTGATCGATAGGATCATTCAATTCGGTATAAGCATTGGCTACTTCTTTACCATTCACCATCAGCTCGAAACGCTCTACCAGTCCGGGTTTGCTGCGATGTTTCTTTGTGAGCGGGCTCATCTCTATCGGATAGTCGATGATAAATGTAGGCTGTATATAGTTGCCCTCACATTTCTCACCAAATATTTCATCTATCAACTTACCGCGTCCCATCGACGGCGAAACAGAAATACCTAATTGACGACATACATCACGCAGGCCATCTTCATCCATTTCACTAATGTCAAATCCTGTATGCTCTTTGATAGCATCGTAAATGCTTACGCGGGCATAAGGAGCTTTAAAGTTAATTTCTTTACCGCCTACATTCGTCACCGTAGTGCCGTTGGTAGCAATAGCTGTTTTCTCCAGCAATTGCTCGGTGGTTTCCATCATCCAGAAATAGTCTTTGTAAGCCACGTAAAATTCCAATACCGTAAACTCCGGATTGTGCGTGCGGTCCATACCCTCATTACGGAAATTGCGGCTGAACTCGTATACCCAATCAAAGCCACCAACGATCAGCCTTTTCAGATACAGCTCATTCGCAATACGCAGGTATAGCGGCATGTCCAGCGCATTATGATGCGTGATGAACGGGCGTGCTGCTGCACCACCAGGAATACTTTGCAATACCGGCGTATCAACTTCCAATGCACCACGCTCGTTTAGAAACTCGCGGATGGCATTTTTCATTTTAGTGATTTTTATAAATGTCTCCCTTACCCCTTCTGTAACTATAAGGTCTGCATATCTTTGTCTGTAACGAAACTCAGGATCCGTAACAGCATCAAAGATATTACCATCTTCATCTTTACGCACTACTGGCAAAGGTTTCAGTGATTTCGAAAGCATCGTCAATGTTTTCGTATGCAAAGAAATTTCGCCTGTCTTAGTGGTAAATATATAGCCAGTCGCACCGATGATATCGCCGAGATCAAGGCCATGCTTCACTACATTATCCCAAAATGATTTATCTTCTTCAGGGCACAACTCATCACGCTTAACATACAATTGAAACACACCCTTACTATCCTGTATCTTTATAAAAAATACCTTACCCTTATCATTAATACTCATGATACGGCCTGCAACACATACGTTGCTGAAAGATTCTTTTTGCTCTTCAGTGTAGCTTTCCTTTATATCGGTAGAGTAATGAGATACCGGATACAAAGGCGCGGGATAGGGGTCTATACCGGCTTCCTGAAGTTTGGATAGTTTTTCTCTGCGTACAATTTCCTGTTCGCTTAGTGTGATTTGCATCGTTTAAAAAATAATCAGATTTTTAAAAAAGAGTTGCAAAAGTACAACATAAATCAGGCTATTAAAAGCAATGCCGGTAAACTAATATTTACCGGCACACCTTGACCTTGCTTAATTATGGCAAAAAATTTACTATTTTATCGGCAATGAATATTTTACCTGTACCTGAATATAGCGACGATTTACGTAGTGCGATTGATTTCTAATAACATTATTCAAGCCCTCGCGATACATCAATCCTGCCTGAATAGCCGGTGTAATGTTTACTTCTGTTTTGCCCGTTACACCCACATCAAATGTTGGGAAAAGCTTGGCATCGGTACCTTCTGAGAACATTACAGTTTCATTGTTACCTGAGTTTTGCAGCATCTGCTGAAAATCTCCACCAACACTCATCGCTACTTTCTTACCTAATTTATAGCCTACAGATGGATTGAACTGAATATAATAAAGCCCTTGCGCCGGGTAGTAGTAGTTTTCGCTAGACGGTCTTGCTCTGGTATTTTCTTTAGCCATCGCATTATCAGCTATAAAATTACCGGTATAGTTCAGTGTGCTCTCAGAGTTTTTATTCATCATCACAGCCACCGTTCCGTCTACAAATACCTTATCACTTACATAGCGGCGTGCGCTCAAGCCCAATGTGTATCCGGTATTCATCGTTCCATAGTTTACACCGCCACCCAAGCCTATGCTCGTCAAATCATCGGTATATTTCCTATTGTTAGAAGCCATCAACTCAGGTGTTTTAAATGTATAATTGTCCTCATTGGCTTCTTCTTTTTGATTGTTAAATAGGGGTGCTTCCTGAGCAATATGTTGCCTGGTTTCATTTACGGGAGGCGCTATATTCCGCTCCACTATTGCTTCTTCAGGATTTTTGCCAAATGCATTTTCCTGTACAGGAATAGGCTCCTGTGCTATCGACGGCTCGCCGCTTGGCGCCTGATTCATGCCCGACGTTGTGAAAATGCTATTCACAGGACCATTGCTTTTTTGCCCCTCAGCTCCCTCAACAGAATCTACCGCCTTACCGTTAGGAGAAAGTGGTAAGTCAGTTTTAGGCTTTTCGGAAAGTGTATGGTCGCGGTTTATATTATTATCGCCTTCATCGCCGCTAAACATATAGGCTGCCACTACTATCACGGCTACCGAGGCAGCGGCAGCAGCTATGTAAGGCACTATTCTGCGCTTCTTGACCAGTGGCACTACGTTGGCGGCGGGCGGCAATAGCGCAGCCATCCGCTCCCAACCCGGAGTTGGGTCGACATCCAGCGGTTCGCTGTCTATCCGTTGTCGTAGCAACTCGTCAAATTCTACTCTGCTCATGTCGCTTTAATTCTTTATTTTGATGTTGCTTAATTTTATGTTGTAAGTTCTTTCGGGCATTGTTTACATGCCACTGCGAGGTACCCTCGCTAATTTCCAGCATGCCTGATATTTCTCTATGGCTATAGCCCTCAAATGCGTACAGGTTAAAAACCGTACGGCTCATCGGCGACAGCGTTTGTACTATTTCCAGTAATTCTTTTAATGCAAATTTTTCAAGGGCAAGATTGCCGGTGGCATTGGAGCCGGTTTCTGCAATCTCTTCGGGGTAATATACCTGCTTGGTATCTTTCAGGTATTTGCTTTTCAGGTAATCGAGGCAGGTATTTACTACTATCCGGCGCATCCAGCCATCAAAAGAGCCATTGCCCTGATAGGACTCTATATTATTAAAAATCTTCAAAAAACCATCCTGTGCCAGTTGTTCAGCATCATGCATATCTTTAGCGTACCGTGCGCACAACTTCAGAAATAGATTGTAGTTGTTACGATACAATTGTTCCTGAGCGACACGGTCGTTATTTTTACAGCCTATTATTATGTCTTGTTCTGTAAATGTAGGCATGGTTGGTTATGGACAATATCTGCACACATCAGCAAAGATATCTAAACCCGAATTTAATCTTTATCTGGTTAAAATATGATATTAAAAACTGAATCGTGCTATTTCAGCTTCATGCTACGCACCTTAATAAAGCGCGAATCGCAAAAAGTAGTATCCACTTTCCATTCCATTTCCACACGCACCGGATAACTCGACCCTGGCGTAAGCTGCATATTCGACGGTAATTCCTTTGCTAAAAAATCTTTGCCATAAGGCGGATTGTTAACGATGCTTATGAAATAGCCACCGCAACAGCCACACTCTGTCATATCATAGCCGGTTATTACCGCTTCGTTTTTGTTATACACACCGTCTGATGGCGAATTGTCGTCACTTTTGCTACAACTCGTAAATGCCAATGCGGCTACAACCGCCAAACCCATTATTTTTTTCATCTCTTCATACCCTTTTTAAGGCACTAACAATATAGACGCAATTTGAGATACCGATATTGGGTTGTATATACAAACAATAACCTGCGTTCTTTAATACAACACCGCGCACGGTGTCCCTACGTTTTAACGGAATTAATATTAACTTCGCACGTTATACCCTGTTTTATATTTGTTAAATGCGGGGCATTGATATTATACCCATTTCGTAATAATTTAAAAGGACAACTACAATAAATATGGATTCAACAGCGATGATGATTGCCGCAATATCTGCCGTCGCAGCGGTGGTAATCGGCATTTTTTTAGGGAAAGCGATATTTGCAAAAAATACACAACGACAAGTAGATGACGCGAATCAACAAGCACTAAAAATAACAGAAGATGCTAAAAATCAAGCAGAAACATTAAAAGAAAAAAAGCTGCTCGAAGCTAAAGAAAAGTTCCTGCAACTGAAAACAGAGCACGAAAAAGAAGTACTGCAAAAGAACCAACGTATTGTAGAGGGAGAAAGCAAATTGCGCCAGAAAGAGCAATCACTGGCCGATAAAAACCAAGGACTGCAAAAGCAAATAAACGAATATAGCCAGTTAAAGGCCAATCTGGATAAGCAACTGGAAATCGTAAACAGCAAAAAAGCCGAGCTGGACAAGCATCAGGAAGAACATATAAAACGCCTGGAGAAAGTGGCTAACCTTACTGCCGACGAAGCTAAGAATGAGCTGATGGATGCGATGAAGGAAGAAGCACGCACCGGTGCCATGGCTCACATTCAGGAAATAGTTGAAGAAGCGAAAACGAACGCGACTAAAGAAGCTAAGAAAATAGTTATCCAGAGCATCCAACGTGTAGCCGCGGAGCAAACGATTGAAAATGCCATCACAGTATTTAATCTTGAAAGTGACGAGATAAAAGGACAGATTATTGGTCGTGAAGGTCGTAATATCCGTGCGCTGGAAGCCGCTACGGGCGTGGATTTGATTATTGACGATACGCCGGAGGCTATTGTACTAAGCTGCTTTGACCCACTGCGCAGAGAAATAGCGCGTTTATCGTTACAGCGCCTTGTTCAGGACGGAAGAATACACCCTGCCCGTATTGAAGAAGTGGTAGAAAAAACGAAGAAACAGCTGGAAGACCAGATAATGGAAATAGGCGAACGCACTATTATTGAACTGGGTATTCATGGCTTGCATAAAGACTTAGTACGCCTTGTTGGTAAAATGCGTTTCCGCTCTTCTTATGGTCAGAACTTGCTGATGCACTCCAAAGAAACTGCCAACCTTTGTGGTATTATGGCGGCTGAACTAGGCCTGGGCCAGAAAGTAGTAAAACTTGCAAAACGCGCTGGTTTACTGCATGATATAGGCAAAGTACCTGATGAAGAAACAGAATTGAGCCACGCATTATTAGGTGCTAAACTTGCCGAAAAATGCGGCGAACACCCGGCGGTAATCAATGCGATAGGCGCCCACCATGATGAAATGGAAATGGCCTTTATCATTTCGCCTATTATTCAGGCTTGCGATGCCATTAGCGGTGCGCGCCCGGGTGCAAGACGTGAGATTATGCAAAGCTATCTGCAACGCATAAAAGACCTTGAAAACCTTGCAGTTGCTTACAATGGCGTTGAAAAAGCTTACGCTATTCAAGCCGGACGTGAGTTGCGTGTAATAGTAGAAGCAGAGAAAGTAACGGATGCCGATAGCGACAGATTGAGCTTCGAGATTGCAGATAAAATTCAAAAGGAAATGCAATATCCGGGGCAAATTAAAGTAACCGTGATACGCGAAAAACGCGCTGTGAATATAGCACGCTAAAATAGCAATACTTACAAATTTAAATAGGGTCGGAAGCTAACTTCCGACCCTATTTTTTTATGTACAAATACCTCCCACCAATTACCACCAAACTCAAAAATGCTAAAAACGGATATGACTTAAAAGTCAATCACGCATCTGTAAAAATTTATATCGCCAGAGCTTCGAAAAATACCTTGGACACTATTTATCTGTAAGTCAGCATTTAAAAAATAGCAAAAATTAGCGTTATAAACACGAAAACTACGTTATCCACATTTCACTACCGTTATACACACTACAACAAATTCTTAGTAACATTCTATCCTGAAACACCTTACCACATTGATTTATTACAAAAAAATATTGTGGAAAAAATATTGTCGAAACCATCGGTGGGAATTTGTGGGAATTTGTGTTATTTTGTGTCTTAAATCGAAAAATTCCTCGAATGGCAGGCTTTTTAGGCGAATACGAAATAGCAATGGACGCAAAAGGGCGTTTTCTGATGCCGGCAGGCTTCAGAAAGCAGTTGCCTGATGCGTCTGGCGATAGCTTCGTAGTAAGCCGTGGCATGGAAGCTTGTATTACTTTGTACACAAAAGAGGGCTGGGATTCGGTTAGTGAAAAAATTAATAAGCTCAACGATTTTAATCCGAAAGTGCAAAAATTCAAACGTCTTTTTTTAAGCGGTGCCATGCCTGTAGAGCTTGACTCGGCAGGAAGAATGTTGCTGCCAAAGCCTTTGCAGGAACATGCAGGCCTAAAAAAGGAACTTGTTTTTTCAGCGCAGGGAAACAAAGTTGAGATATGGGACAAAGATACTTATTATGCTTATCTCAAAGCAAATCAAGAAGATTTCAGCAATCTGGCAGACGAGTTATTGGGCAGCAATTTCATAGACCCTTTCCAATAGTAATTTTCAATAACAGAAATATTTTTTAGTGCATCTGCCTAAGGCAAAAACACATTATACCCATCAGCAACGAATATCATATCTCGGTACTGCTCAACGAATCGATTGAGGCACTGGCTATAAAGCCGGATGGCGTATACGTGGACTGTACGTTTGGCGGCGGCGGACATAGTAGGGCTATATTAGAAAAATTAGGCAAGAATGGCCGCCTGATTGCATTTGACCATGATAAAGATGCCTGGAAAAATGCACCGGACGACAAGCGTTTTACATTGGTAAAGGAAAATTTTCGCTACCTGAAACGCTTTTTGAAATTGCATAAAGTACCTAAGGTTGATGGCATACTGGCCGATTTAGGTGTAAGCTCTTTTCAGTTTGACACAGCCGAGCGCGGCTTTAGCATTCGCTACGAGGCACCGCTGGATATGCGCATGGATGAAAGACTGGAGCGTACTGCTGCTGATATCATTCGTGACTATTCTGAAGAAAAGCTGCATAAGCTATTTGAAAAATATGGCGAGGTGCGCAACGCAAAAACATTGGCAAGCACCATCGTTCAAGGCAGAAAAGGCAGAACTGTAAATACGATTGATGAGTTCAAGCATTTGATTGCTGATTGCATTAAAGGTAATCCAAACCGTTATCTGGCACAGGTTTTCCAGGCATTGCGTATAGAGCTGAACGAAGAGATGGAAGTGCTTACAGAGTTTTTGCAACAGAGCGGACAGTGCTTAAAGCCGGGCGGAAGATTGTGCATCATTACCTTCCATTCGCTGGAAGACAGGCTGGTAAAGACTTACATAAAGAATGGTACGCTGGATGAAATAACTACCGATGCTTTTGGCAGAAGAGTTTTTGAAAATCCATTGATTGTAAAGAAAGATGTGATTCCATCTGAAGAAGAAATAAAAGTAAACTCACGCTCACGCAGCGCGAGATTAAGAATAGCCGAAATGGGCGCGTAAAATATAGATGGCCGAGCAGGAAAACATACAGACAGAAGAGCAACCCATTGCGCAGCAGCCAAGGCTTAGCTGGCGCGATGTGGTGGAAAAGATATCGTACAACGGCATTGTACGCAACATACCTTTTCTATTGTTTCTGGCTGTACTGAGTGTATTGTATATAGCCAACGGCAGCCGTGCAGTGGCGCTTACGCGTTCGCTCACGCAAAAGAGCAAGGAACTAAAAGAGCTGCGCTGGCAGTACCTCGATATTCAATCAAGATTGATGTATGCAACATCCGAATCGCAATTGATTAAGAGAGCAGAGAGCATAGGATTGAAGCAGTTGGAAAAACCGGCATTTGAAGTGAAAGTGAAACACGTAGTTCCTGCAAAGGAAGATTAAATCAAGAAGAATAATATTTCTATACATTGGATATAAAACGCGACATACGGTTCAGGGTTTACCTCTCGTTTACCGGTATAGTGGTGCTGGCAGTAGCGGTTATCGTGAAAGCAGCCATTATACAGTTTTCGGAGGGGGAAGAACTGCGCGCGAAAGCCCAAAAGGCGCATACCAAAAAGGAAATACTCTATCCTGAGCGCGGCAATATTTATACCGAAACCGGACAAGTATTATCTTCCACTATTCCGCAATTTGACCTGCGTGTAGATTTCAAAGCTATTAATAAAGATACGTTTAATACTTATGTTGATAAGCTGGCGCAATGCATGGCTAATCTGTTCAAAGATGCGCCTGCGGCGGCTTACCGCCACCAACTGCAAAATGCGTTTCGTAAAAAAGAACGCTATTGGCTATTGAAAAAGAATGCAGCCTATTATCAATATCAGGAAGTACGCTCGTTCCCTATTTTCAATAAAGGAAAAAATAAAGGGGGCTTTATAGCAGAAGCAAAATCAAAGCGTGTAAATCCATACGGAATGCTGGCCTATCGTACGATTGGGCTTTGGCGCGAAAATGTTGATAATATTGGTCTTGAGAAAACGTATGATACCGCTTTATCAGGTCGTGCGGGTAGCCGCATCGTGCGCAAAACAACGGGCAATGTGTGGATACCAATGGAGGGCAGCGAAATAGACCCGGTAAATGGTCGCGATATTGTAACGACTATTGATATTGACATACAGGATATAGCAGAGCATGCATTGCTGCGCGTGTTGGAAGAAAATAAATGCCAGTACGGAACCGTAATCGTAATGGAAACGCATACCGGAAAAATACGCGCACTGGCTAATCTTGGTCGACAAGCTGATGGTAGCTATTGGGAAGACTTCAACTATGCGATGTTGCCATCAGAACCGGGCTCTACATTTAAGCTGATGTCTTTATTGGCATTGCTGGACGATGGCTATGTAACGATTAAGGACAATGTAAATGTACAAGGCGGTGTGGCCTATTTTGGCGGACAACGCGTAATCGATGACCATACAGGAATGGGCACAGTGCCGGTAATCACAGCTTTTGCAAAATCATCTAACGTAGCTTTTGCAAAAATGGTTAACGACAAATACTTCAAAGACCCGATGAAGTATATCGCCCACTTGCAAAAACTGGGATTGGATAAAACTACTGGTGTTGACATTATAGGCGAGCGCAAACCAACGATTAAAACTACCAAGCATAAACGCTGGAACAAGGTTACATCACTGCCATGGATTGCTTATGGTTATGAGAGCATGATTACACCGCTGCATACTTGTATGGTGTACAACGCTGTTGCAAACAATGGTAAAATGATGAAGCCTTACCTGGTAAGTGCGATTCGTGAGTATGGCCAGGAGCGTAAGATACAGCCTGTGGTATTGGATAAAGCTATTGCCAAGAAATCTACGATAGAGCAAATGCAGCAAGCAATGCGTGCGGTAGTAACCGATGGTACTGCTAAAAAGATTCAGTCTCCGTACTATAATTCTGCCGGAAAGACAGGGACAGCGCAGGTTGCAGATAAAGGCATCAGCTATGCAGATGGTGTGCGTCAGGGCTCCTTTGTAGGCTACTTCCCTTACGAAAAGCCGCAATATACCATTGCAGTTGTTGTGCGCAGTACACCTCATGGCGCCTATTATGGTGCAGTGGTGGGTGCACCGGTATTCAAAGAAATAGCGGATAAATTATATGCAGGTCATGTAGGTGGCTGGTCGGTACCGGCTGACTCTACAGAAGCGCACCCTATATGGGCAGCTAAAAATGCAACGGCAGATAATATGGCCAATGTATTGCGCAGCCTGGGTGTGGCAACGCCTAAGTACAACGGCATGAACATTGCTTCGCTACAACCAGACGCAAGCGGAAAGCCTGCTGTGCGTGGTGTAAATGTAAGTGGCGCTCAAGTGCCTGACGTAACAGGCATGGGATTGAGGGATGCGCTATATATCCTTGAAAACTCAGGATTAAAAGTATCAGTTTCCGGTAGTGGAAAAGTGGCGTCACAATCGCTTAACGCTGGTACAAAATTGACTAAAGGACAAACTATTCATATTCAGTTAGGATAAATTATTTGCTATAAAAGCATTCAACATGAAAGTAGCTGCACTCATCAAGGATATAAAAGTACTGAGCATATCGGGTAATACCGATGTGGATGTTCAGGCACTTACTATAGACTCGCGTAAGGCTGCTAAGGGTTCTTTGTTCTTTGCGCAAAAAGGCACACAGGTAGATGGCCATACTTATATCCCGCAGGTAATTGCAGCAGGTGCTGTCGCTATTATTTGCGAGCAGCTCCCTGAAAATATCGTTGCTGATGTATGCTATATCGTGGTTGAAAATACCGCAGCGGTAATAGGCATAGTAGCTGCAACCTTTTACCTGCATCCCTCAAAAAGCATGAGGGTTATAGGTGTAACGGGTACTAATGGCAAAACGACTGTGGCGACATTGCTGTTCAAGCTATTTACACAACTGGGCCATAAATGCGGACTTGTTTCGACTGTTCAAAATCATATAGGCGAAGAAATAGTACCGGCTACGCATACAACGCCCGACCAGGTAAGCTTACAGCACCTCTTTAGGCAAATGAATGACGCTGGATGTGAGTATGTTTTTATGGAAGTAAGCAGCCATGCAGTACATCAGCATCGTATTGCGGGCATTGACTTTGACGGCGGCATATTTACCAATATCACGCATGATCACCTCGACTATCACAACACATTTGATGAATATATAAGAGTAAAAAAACTGTTCTTCGATTCATTAAAAGCCGGCGCATTTGCGCTGACTAATCTTGATGACAAGCGCGGCGCAGTAATGCTGCAAAATACCAAGGCCGATAAGAAAAGCTACAGCTTGCGCAGCCCATCCGATTTCAAAGGCAAAGTGCTGGAGAACGATTTGGACGGGCTATTGATGAATGTTGATAAACAGGAAGTTCATTTTCGCCTATCAGGATTGTTCAATGCTTACAACCTGCTGGCGGTATATGGTGCAGCGGTATTGAGCGGCGAAGACAAATTGCAAATACTGGCAGCGCTCAGCAATATACAAGGCGCTCCGGGCAGGTTTGAAAGTTATCGCTCCGCAAAGGAAAGGATACTGGGCATTGTGGACTATGCACATACGCCAGATGCTTTGCTGAACGTGCTTGCAACAATCAAACAGTTTGGCGGAGATAGACAAATTATTACGGTTGTAGGCTGTGGCGGCGACCGCGACAGAACCAAAAGACCTATCATGGCGCAGGTAGCTTGTGAGCATAGCGACAAGGTAATTCTTACATCAGATAACCCAAGAAGCGAAGAACCGGATGCTATATTGAACGACATGGAATCGGGATTGAGCTTTGCACATAAAAGAAAGACTCTGCGCATTGCAGACAGAAAAGAAGCGATAAAAACAGCTTGTTCACTGGCGCAGCCCGATGATGTATTATTGATTGCGGGCAAAGGCCATGAAAATTACCAGGAAATAAAAGGCGTGAAGCATCATTTCGACGACAAAGAAATGTTGTTGGAAATGTTTGCCTTACTCGAAAAATAATTTTTAAAAAAATAGCAATAAGCATAGCGTATGCTGTATCATTTATTCATTTATCTGCGTGAGAAGTTTGCGATGACTGGTGCGGGACTATTTCAGTTCATCACTTTCAGAGCTGCGATGGCAATTATTTTGTCATTGATTATTACGCTGGTTTTCGGCAAGCGCTTAATCCGCTTTCTGCAAAAAAAGCAAATAGGTGAAACAGTCCGCGACCTTGGCCTGCAAGGCGAAGATAGCAAACGCGGTACACCAACGATGGGCGGCCTTATCATCATCGCTGGTATCATCATCCCTACTTTGTTGTTTGCAAGGATTACCAATGTGTATATCCTGATGATGTTGCTATCGACCGTATGGCTTGGCCTGATTGGCTTTCTGGATGACTACATTAAAGTATTCAGAAAAAATAAAGAAGGACTTGCAGGAAGGTTCAAGATATTAGGTCAGGTTGGTTTGGGTATTATCATTGGGCTTACAATGTATTACAACCAGCATGTAACTACCACTAGAGAGGTTATAGATGGACAACCGACGCTATATAGCACAGCAGAAAAAATAGCATCGGAACCTTATAAAAGAGTAGATGAAAAAGGCGTAGAACATACTTATGTACAGGTAAATGCACCTGTTACAACAGTACCATTCGTAAAAAACCACGAACTGAGCTATGCCAAGATAGCAGCGGTTTTTGGCGAAAATATGGCGGCAAAAATTACGCCGTTTATTTATGTATTGTTTGTCATCTTTTTGATTACTGCGGTATCGAATGGGGCTAATATTACAGATGGTGTAGATGGTTTGGCAACGGGTGTTTCAGCTATTGCAGGTCTTTGTTTTGGTGTGTTTGCATACCTGTCGGGCAACTTTATTTTCGCCGGCTATCTCAACATCATGCACATTCCAAACCTTGGCGAGTTGTCCATATTTGTGGGTGCGTTTGTAGGAGCCTGTATCGGATTTCTTTGGTACAACGCTTATCCGGCGCAGGTTTTTATGGGCGATACGGGTAGCCTTGCATTGGGTGGCATCATCGCATCGCTCGCTATTATTGTTAGAAAAGAGTTGTTGATACCTATTATTTGCGGCATCTTTTTAGTAGAAAATCTTTCGGTGATGTTGCAGGTGTACTATTTCAAGTACACCAAGAAAAAGTACGGCGAAGGCAGAAGGATTTTGAAAATGGCGCCCTTGCATCACCACTATCAGAAGTCGGGCTATCATGAAAGTAAAATAGTAACCCGCTTCTGGATCATAGGTATTATGCTGGCGATACTCAGTGTTGTAACCCTTAAACTACAATAATCGATGGCAGATAAAAACATCAAAACGATTGTAGTGCTGGGAGCTGGAGAAAGCGGGAATGGCGCAGCATTGCTGGCAAAGCAAAAAGGATACGAAGTATTTGTGTCGGATGCCGGTAAGATAAAAGAAGAGTATAAAAAAGAGCTGGAAGATGCGCATATAGAATTTGAAGAGGGCGGCCACTTGATGCAGAGAATACTTGCAACAGACCTTATAATCAAGAGCCCAGGAATACCGGAAAAAGTGGCGCTGATGAAAGAGTTGCGGGCAGCGGGAAAAGAGATTATCAGCGAGATTGAATTTGGCTATTGGTTTAAAGGTGATAGTAAAATAATAGCGATTACCGGTAGCAACGGCAAGAGCACAACTACCAGCCTTACTTATCATTTGCTGAAAAACGGCAACCTGAATGTATCGATGGCGGGTAATATAGGCTTCAGTTTTGCGAAGCAGATAGCGGTTGAACCAACAGAATGGTATGTGCTGGAGATTAGCAGTTTTCAACTGGATGACATCAAAACCTTTCGACCGGATATAGCAGTATTGCTAAACATTACGCCCGACCATTTAGACAGGTATGATTATAAGTTTGAAAACTATGTAGCATCAAAATTTAAGATAGCTGAAAACCAAACGGAGCAAGACCTTTTTATTATCAATACAGACGACGAAGCAATACAGACTTATTTACAAGAGAACCAATTTAAACCGAAAATTCTGAACATTACGATGAACGAGCATAACCTATCACCCAATGAAGACGGCGCTTTTATGAACAACGATGAAATGCACATAAGATATCAGGGTGATGAACTGAAACAATCAATTCACGACCTGGCATTAAAAGGTAAACACAATCAATTCAATTCAATGGCGGCAGGGATTTCGGCACGCGCAGCAGGCTTACGTAGCGATGCTTTAAGAGATAGCTTCACGGCATTTGACGGACTGGAACATAGACTTGAATTTGTGTCAACCATTCGTGGTGTAGATTTTATCAACGACAGTAAAGGCACTAATCTTAATTCGGTATGGTTTGCACTGGAGAGCATGACACGCCCGGTAATATTGATTCTCGGCGGACAAGACAAAGGCAATGACTATAATGAGATAATGGATCAGGTGCAGGAAAAGGTAAAAGCAATTGTATGCATGGGTGTAGATAATACCCCTATCCACAAGGCTTTTGATGGTGTAGTAGCAAATATAGCAGACACCGCAAGTGCAAAAGATGCAGTATTGGCGGCCTATTCATTTGCAGATAAAGGCGATGTGGTATTGTTATCGCCGGGTTGCGCCAGCTTCGATTTATTTAAAAATTACGAAGACCGCGGCAGACAGTTTAAAGAGGCAGTGAGAGAGTTGTAATTAAAGGCTTAAGCAAAAACAAAAATGAACCAGTTAATTCAAAGGATAAAAGGAGATAAGGTGCTGTGGGCAATCGTTGTATTGCTCTCGCTGCTGAGCGTGCTCGCGGTGTACAGTGCTACGCAATCTCTGGAATATAGGTCCAACAAGATGTCTGGCTTCTTTTTGCTCAAGCAAATAGCCATGCTTGCGATTGGTATCGCGATAATATTTTTAGTGCATAGAGTCAATTATACCAAGTTTGCTCGCTTCTCTGTAATCCTTTACCTGCTTAGTATTCCATTGTTGATACTTACATTAGCGATGGGTACTACATTGAACGAAGGTTCGCGCTGGTTGACGATTCCGGGTATTGGATTAACATTTCAAACATCAGATCTTGCCAAGCTGGCGCTATTCATGTTTGTAGCAAGGCAACTCAGCATCAAGCAAAAAGTTATTAAAGATTTCAAGAAAGGCTTTTTGCCGGTATTGCTTCCTGTTTTGATTATTTGCGCATTGATAGGCTGGGCCAACCTTTCAACAGCATTGCTATTAGGCGTTACCTGTTGTATGTTGTTTTTTATAGGCAGAGTCGATGTAAAGCATATAGGCCTATTGGCCGCAATGGGTGCTTTAGGTGTTTTGCTGCTGTTTGGTGTATCCAAACTGTCGGGTAAAGGCCGTGGCTCTACCTGGCAAACCCGTATTGAACGCTTTATGGGCGACAAGGCAGAAACACAGGAAGATGAAGATGCAGACTATCAGATTACACAATCTAAAATAGCGATTGCGAGTGGCGGATTTTTCGGCCGTGGACCAGGTAATAGCTGGGCGAAGAACTTCTTACCCCATCCCTATTCCGATTTCGTATTTGCGATTATTGTTGAAGAATATGGATTGTTAGGTGCTTCCGGATTGGTATTTCTTTATGTGCTATTTCTCTGGCGAAGTATAAAAATATTTAAGCGGTGTCCTTATGCCTTTGGCGCGTTTCTTGCAGTCGCATTAAGCTTTACATTGGTATTTCAGGCATTGATTAATATGGCGGTAAATGTGCAGCTATTGCCCGTTACAGGGCTTACGCTACCGCTGGTAAGTATGGGTGGTTCATCTATCTGGTTTACCTGTATTGCCATTGGCATTATACTCAGCGTAAGCCGCTATGTAGATGACATGGAAGGAAAAATGGCAGAAGCAACTGCGAAGCAAATAAGTAAAGAAGAAGCAAAGAATAATAAGTAATACAAACACAATGAAAGTAGTAATAGCAGGTGGCGGTACAGGCGGGCATATTTTTCCCGCAGTGGCAATAGGCCATGCTTTGCAGCGCCTGCAACCTGGTACCGAATTGTTGTTTGTTGGGGCGATCGGAAAGATGGAAATGGAGAAAGTGCCGCAGGAAGGATTTAAAATAGTCGGGTTGGATATCGCGGGCTTTAACCGCAGTAACATCTTCAAAAATATACTGCTGCCTTTTAAGCTGTGGAAAAGCAGGATGAAGGCTAATCAGATTTTAAAAGAATTTAAACCTGATGTAGTGATTGGCGTGGGTGGTTATGCAAGTTTCCCGATGCTATCCGCTGCGCAAAGCAAAGGCATTGCAACATTGATTCAGGAGCAAAATTCCTTTGCCGGCAAGACTAATAAAATATTAGGCAAGAAAGCAAAAGCGGTATGCGTGGCCTATGATAAAATGGAAAAATTTTTTCCTTCAGAAAAAATTTCCATCACGGGCAATCCGGTGCGTGCAGCTATAGCACACAGCAAAGTATCAAGAGCAGAAGGTTTAGCTGCCTTTAATCTTGATGCAGATAAAAAAACAATCTTGATTGTTGGTGGCAGCCTCGGTGCGAAATCAATTAACGAAGGGATTGCTGGAGGCTTGCCGGAAATGATGAAAGAAAATGTACAGGTTCTTTGGCAAACGGGTAAGCTATTTATAAGCGAAGCGAAGCAAGCAGCACAGCCTTACGGCACAAGAGTAGTAGCGCAGGAGTTCATTAGAAATATGGAGTATGCTTATGCCGCGGCTGATATTGTAATCTCCAGAGCAGGTGCCATGGCAAGTGCAGAATTATGTATCGTAGGTAAGCCTGTGATTTTTGTGCCTTATCCATTTGCAGCAGAAGACCATCAAACGAGCAATGCTATGGCGCTGGTTGAAAAGGGCGCTGCGCTTATAGTTAAAGATGATGCAACAAAAACTGATTTAGTAAAGGTATTGGTACAATTATTGCAACAAGAGCAACAGCAGCAAGACATGTCGGCGCAGATACTTAAATGCGCCATCAAAGATGCGGATGAAAAGATTGCAAATAAAGTGATTGAAATAAGTAAATAAAAATAGCGTGTAAATAGTATTATGAACATCTCCAGTATTGAACGGGTATATTTTGTAGGCATCGGCGGCATCGGCATGAGCGCGCTGGCACGCTTCTTTAACGAGCGTGGCGCAGCAGTGAGTGGCTACGATAAAACCGAAACACCACTTACCCGCCAGCTTATAGAAGAGGGCATTAAAGTTCATTACGAAGATGACATAGCACTGATAGATAAAGAAGCTCAGCTAATTGTTTATACACCTGCTATTCCGCAGGAACATAAAGGGCTGAACTGGCTACGTGCAGAGGGCTATCCGGTGTTTAAACGTTCGGATGTGTTGCAATGGATTACTGAGGGTATGTTTGCTATTACGGTAGCAGGTACGCATGGCAAGACAACTATTTCTACTATGATAGCGCATTTACTGCGCGATACAGGGTATGGCTGTAATGCTTTCCTGGGTGGCATTTCAGTAAACTATAATAAAAATTACTGGGGTAGCGAGCGCAATGTAGCAGTGATAGAAGCAGATGAATATGACAGAAGTTTTTTGAAGTTATATCCTGATGTGGCGGTACTTACAGCAATGGACGCTGACCATCTTGACATATATGGTACAGAGGCGGCAATTGTTGAAGCCTTTATGCAATATACAGGCAATATAAAAGATGGCGGCACCTTGTGGGCGAAACATGGTTTGAAACATGGCGCTGAGCTGAAAGCAACTAACAAGAAAACTTATAGCCTGCAAAATAGCGGTGCTACAGCCTATGCGCAAAATGTGCAGATAAAAGATGGTGGCTATATATTCGATGTATTTACGGAAGGCGGCTTGATACCACAAGTGCATTTGCATATTGGCGGCATGCACAATGTAGAAAACTGCGTAGTAGCAATAGCTATTGCAAAGCAACTGGATATAGACGACAACTTAATCAAACAGGCTGTTGCCAATTTTAAAGGAGTGAAGCGCAGGTTTGAATATGTGGTAAAAAATGAAAAGGTAGTGTACATTGATGACTACGCACATCATCCGGAAGAACTGGCGGCTTTGATTAAAAGTGCAAAGACATTGTTCCCTAAAAAGCGCTGTGTTGTTGCATTTCAGCCACATTTGTTTAGCCGAACACGCGACTTTGCCGATGGTTTTGCACACAGCCTTGATATGGCAGATGAAGTGATATTGCTCGATATTTATCCGGCACGTGAAAAGCCGATGGAAGGTGTAACATCACAAATGATTGCAGATAGAATGGGCAATCCGAATCATACTATTTTGTCGAAAGAAGGTTTGGTAGAATATGTAAAGGCTGCTCCACTTGATATGTTTATCACAGCCGGTGCAGGAGATATTGACCAGTTAGTAGCGCCCATTGGAGCGGCATTGAATAATAAATAGTAACAAAATATTTGTCAATAGATTAAATGAACGAACAACAAAAAATATCGCCCAAGAAAGTAGGCCGCTTTGCAGTAGCGGGCTTGCTGGTCGTTATTTTTCTGGTAGCGCTGGTAGCAGCGTCAGCCAGCCAGTCGAGCCGTGTGCCGGCCAGTCTGGAGGTAAAAATTGTGAACGAGAACGAACATGAATTTATCTATAAAAAAGATATAGAGCAGTTATTGCGCCAGGCTGGTACAGCCGACTATCGCACAACTGAAATAGGTAAACTCGACTTGAATAAAATGGAATTGGCTATTCAGAAAAATCCCTGGGTAGTTAAGTCGGATGTGTTTGTAGATAACGCTTCAAGGTTGCAGGTGCATGTTACACAGCGCGTACCTGTGGCAAGAATATTTAATCAGAATGGAGCATCCTGGTATATGGATTCTACATTGAAGATGCTGCCGGTAAGTGCTTCGTATGCCTATCCTGCACCCGTGTTTACCAATGTGCCTATATTCAACAATGATAGTTTTGGTTACAGGTTTAAAGCTAAAATAGCCTATCTGAGCAGCACTATAATCAATGATAGTTTTTGGAATGCACAGATAACGCAGATAGAAGTGCAGCCCGACCAAACATTTGTATTGGTACCGATGTTAGGCAACCAGAAAATTCTGTTTGGCGATACCAGCAATGTACGTGCAAAGCTTGATAACCTATTTGCTTTCTATAAAAATGTAAGTACAAAAATAGGCTGGGATAAATACCAGATACTCGATGCGCGCTTTGCCGGACAAGTAGTTGCAAGCCCCGCAATGGGCTATATCCCACCGGTAGTAAAAGATACAGTTGCAGATGCGGACGTTCAAATTAAGGCAGTAACACCGTCGCCTGCAATTGCCATAGCAAAACCGGCAACAGTAAGCAAACCGGCACCTGCAAAGACTGAAGTAAAAAAAGCACCCGCACCAAAACCAAGCACTGTTGCTAAGAAGCCTGCGAATAGTGCAGTAGCGGCAAAGCCCAAACCAAAGGAACCGGCGAAAGCAAGTAAACCCGCTGCAAAGAAAGAAGCAGCAAAACAAAATAAAGAGAAAGGAAAATACATATACCAAGGCAAAAAATAAACATTATAAATAGAATACATTATGAGTAAAAAACAAAACCCTATCATCGTTGGCCTCGACATTGGTACTACCAAGGTAGTAGCGATTGCCGGGCGTAAAAATGAGTTCGGTAAGCTGGAAATCCTCGGATTTGGCAAGGCTGATTCAGCCGGCGTCAGCCATGGTGTGGTGCTCAATATAGAGCAGTGCATCAGGTCTATTGAGCAGGCGTTGGATAAATGTATTCAGTCTAATCCTAATCTTGAAATTAACGAAGTATACGTAGGTATTGCCGGCCAGCATATCAAGAGCTTGCAAACACGTGGCGACCATGTTCGTGGCAATACCGAAGAAGAAATTACCAAGGAAGACCTTGATAAACTGATTCGCGACCAGTATAAAACTTTTATACCGGCGGGCGATCAGATCATCGATATCATTCCGCAGGATTTCATCATCGATAATACACCTAACATCCTCGACCCGGTGGGCATGAGCGGCGTTAAAATAGGTGCTAATTTCCATATCGTAACCGGCGACCGTAATGCCATCCGCAATATCAAACGTTGCGTTGACAAGTCTAATCTTAAAACGATTGACCTGGTGCTGCAACCTTTGGCATCTGCTGCTGCTGTTATGAACAATGAAGACCTGGAAGCAGGTGTAGCTATTGTGGATATAGGTGGTGGGACTACCGATATGGCTGTATTCTACGATGGTATTTTGCAACATACCGCTGTTATTCCTTACGCGGGTGCTAATATCACAGAAGATATCAGACAAGGGCTGGGTGTATTGCGCGCACAGGCCGAGCAGATGAAAGTGCAGTTTGGTATGGCTATTGCTGACGAAGCTAATGCAAATGCCTATATCACTATTCCTGGTTTGCGTGGTTTGCCACCAAAAGAAATCTCTGTAAAAAATCTTGCGCACATTATCAATGCGCGTATGCACGAGATATTTGAATACGTAGTTTATCATTTGAAACAAATCAATCTGGATAAAAGATTGCATGGTGGTATCATATTGACCGGTGGCGGAAGCCGTCTGGCGCATGTGTTGCAGCTTTGCGAATTTGTAACGGGCTTAGGTACACGAATAGGCTATCCTAACGAGCACCTTACCGGCACGCAAAACGATACACTTGCCAACCCGATGTACTCAACGGCTATCGGCTTGATACTGCGTGGTTATAATGATTTTGAAAGCGGTCGCTTGCGCTATACAGGCAATGGCAATGCCGTGCATGATGTGCAAAGTGCAACAGCGCCTGCTAACGACGATGTATTCATCAGAGTTGCGGTGCCTAAAGAAGAGAAAGTGGTAATGGAACAGGATGCGACTGATGACTATTTTGAAGAGACGCTACCAAAAGAGAAGAAAGAAAAGGTAGCAAAAGAAAATCCGCGCGCTGATATGATAGGCAAAGTATTTGGCCAATTGAAGAAGGGCTTCATGAGCTTATTTGAAGAGCCGCAGGATATGAAAATGGATTAACCAACAAGTATATTTTTTTATTAAGAAAACTAACCCATCAAATTAATTTAAGTTATGATACACTTTGAAATTCCTAAAAATCAGTCGTCCATCATCAAGGTGATTGGCGTTGGCGGCGGCGGCGGTAATGCAGTTAATTACATGTACAGTCTGGGAATAGACGGCGTGGACTTTATCGTTTGTAATACAGACTCACAGGCATTGGCACAGAGCCCTATTCCTAACAAGATTCAACTGGGACCACACCTTACACAAGGTCTTGGTGCCGGCGCAAATCCTGAAATAGGCAAGCAGGCAGGTGAAGAGTCTATTGACGATATCGCAAAAATCCTGAAAGTAAATACCCGTATGGCTTTCATCACTGCCGGCATGGGTGGTGGTACCGGTACAGGTGGTGCGCCTATCGTAGCAAAGGTTTGTCGTGACTTAGGTATTCTTACAGTTGGTATCGTAACTACACCTTTCACCTACGAAGGTCGTAAAAGACTAAATCAGGCGCAAGAAGGTATCACGCGTATGCGCGAGCATGTAGACACTATTTTGATTATCTCTAATGATAAATTGCGTCAGCAATTTGGCAACCTGCCTTTCACACAGGCATTTGCTAAAGCGGACAATGTATTGGCAACTGCTGCTAAATGTATTACTGACCTGATTACGGTTGATGGTAAAGTAAACCTTGACTTTAATGACGTACAGACGGTAATGAAAAGTGGCGGCGTAGCAATATTAGGTAGCGCAGTTGCTACCGGCGAAGACCGTGCACGCAAAGCTGTTGAAGAAGCATTGAGCTCTCCATTGTTGAATGATAGCGAAATCGAAGGTGCTAAGTGGATATTGCTCAATGTAACATCTGCATCAGGCGACCACGAGCACACGCTGGACGAATTGGAAATTATTCAAGGTTATGTGCAAGAGCAAGCTGGTAATACCTGCGATATCATTTTGGGTATGGGCCACGACCCTAATCTAGGTGAAAATATCTCTGTAACTATTATCGCTACCGGCTTCCATCATCAAGAGATCGTTGCTCAGTTCCCGGAGAAAAAGAAAGAAGAAGAGCCTGTAAAAGTTGTAGTTGAATTAGGACAAAAGGATACTGAAAAATTGATTGATGCTGCTGCCGAAGCTGCACCTAAAGTAGAAGCAGACCCTTATGCACCTAGGCTTGTAGAGATGCAACCGGTACAACCTGTTTACACATCTGCGCCGGTACAGCCTGTACAACAAGCACCAGTGGTAAATGAACCTGCAACACAAGTTTCTTACACATTAGAAGTACCAAAAGCAGAAGCACCAAAAGAGCAGCCTGTACAGCAGCAACCTGCAAATGATATGCCACACCTTGAGTTGGTTATTAAGAGCAACGAGCCTGCACCGGCAGCGCAGCCACAAGCAGTAAAAGTAGGCGACCGCTATCTTACTGAAGAAGAGATGGAAGAGCGTCGCCGTTTTGAGGAGCAAAAGAAAGCACTAGAAGACAGAGCAGAGCGCTTGCGCCGCATGAGCTATAACATTAGCGGTACAGACAATTCGGAAATCGTAGAAAATATACCGGCCTATCAACGTCGTCAGATAAACCTGGATAGTGATAATAAAAATGACGCTTATCTGTCAGGCTATTCTGTAAGCTCTACAGACAACCAGCAATCGAAAATCAATACCATCAACACTTTCCTTGATGGCAAGAAACCAGATTAATACTTTAGTATCTATTATGGCTAACATGAGCGCTCCGTTTTCGGGGCGCTTTTTTTGTTGCTGGCCTCAAAAAAATACCCTCCTCACGGTATTGCATCGGCTGCCGCCGCGTATTTTATTTGCAGTAAGAAAAATGCTTCAAACCAATCCAATAAAATCTTTTGCTATGAACAGAAAATTACTCGCATTATCACTATTATCAACGGTTGCATTTGCATCTTGTGACCCTGCGGATGTTACACCAACACCAGACCCTACGCCAGCTCCACCAGCTACTTCATCGCCAACATTTAGCGATGGCGATGGTGCTATTATAGCATTAGTTACACGCACTTCTACCTCTACCCCAATGGGCAATGTAGATATAGACCTCGGAACAGGCGTAGCTGTATTTGGCAACCTATCAACCGGTGCCTATACAAATGCCGGGAATGTTACATTGAATGGCAAAGCGCTTAAGCGCAACGAAAATAATTCTTACGTGTACGTGCCATCCATGACCGACGTTACAGGTATCGACCTTAGCTCCAATATCAAATGGGTGGTAGAAACACCCTCGTTTACTTATGATGCTGCTACATCAGGGCGCGACATGCCTGTTGCATCAGGTGCTATTTCCTTTACAGGCGCGTCGTTGAATGCTTCGGAAGCATTTACATTAAGTGTAAGTGGTTCTATCAATAACGCTGATTCCGTTTATTTTCAAATCAACGGACCAAGCAAGTCTATTTTAAAACGTATGGGCGGCAGCACTACCTCTGTAACATTTACTGCTGCCGAAATGGGTAGCCTGGGTAAATCTGCGGGTTGCAGCATGACCATTGCACCTTGGAACCATGAACAGAAAACCCTTGGTGGCAAGACAATACACATTGTCAATGAGCTTGCACTAAGCAAGGTTGTTGAAATTAAATAGCCCCGATTGAAAACAAAAAAGTTAAACCACTATTCGCAAGGATAGTGGTTTTTCTATGTATAGTTGTCTTAATAAGCTCTAGGCTATAATAGGTCATTTGACTGTGTGCAACGAGGCATTAAAATCGCATTACAATAAAGCCTTGTTTGCTGTAACTTTGCAACGAAAAATATTTGAAATAATCCTCAAAGACAAGCATACTTGAAAGCCGTAATCTATTATATAACACTGCCGTTTATCTACTGCTTGTCATTGTTGCCTTTCCCTGTACTGTATGGATTGTCTAATGTTTTTTTCTTTTTGTTGTACCATGTAGTTGGTTACCGAAAAGCTTTGGTACTACAGAATCTACGAAACTCATTTCCCGAAAAATCGGAGCAGGATTTATTATTGCTGCGCAAAAAATTCTACAAGCACCTCTGCGACCTATTTTTAGAAACATTCAAAACACTCACGATCAGCAAATCGGCTATGTTGAAACACTGCTATTTTGCGCCTTCGGCAAAAACCTTGCTGAATCAATTAGCGGCAGAAAACAAAAGTGTTATATTAGTAATGGGCCATCAGGGAAACTGGGAATGGGCGGGCAATACTTTCAGTTCAGAAATCAATTCGCAGTTGTATGTTATTTATCATCCATTGGCCAATAAATACCTCGACGGACTGATGTACAAAATGCGCACACGCTTTAGCACCAAGCTCATTGCAATGCTTGATACTTTTAAAGAAATGGTGGCAAAGCGAAAAGAGGTAAATGTTACAGCCTTTATAGCCGACCAGACACCATCGCCCGACAATGCGCACTGGATGACATTTTTAAATCAGGATACGCCTGTATTTTTAGGTACCGAGCGCATCGCAAAAAAACTGAATTACCCAATCGTATATGCATTTGTAAAGAAAGTAAAAAGAGGCTATTACGAAATTAATGCAGAGTTGCTGATTGAAAATCCGGCACAGACGGAAGATGGGGCAATAACTGAATTGCATACCAAACGGCTGGAACAAGACATTAAAGCACAACCAGAAACCTGGCTATGGTCGCACAGGCGCTGGAAACATAAAAGGCCTGCCCACATTCCTGCACAATAAATAAAAAGAAATCGCTGTTTTAATCCTGCTTAATAAATTCTATGCTTACAGTTCAAAAAGAGACGAAAGACCACATGAGGGAAGGGAAAGAACTAATACTGGCCACTAAACCATTTGCCAAAGAAGATAGGGCCAAAAGCTGGACAGCTATGCTTTCCACATTATTTTTACTGGTAGGTTTAAATATACTTGCGCTTACTGCGCCCTGGCTTGTACTAAAGCTGGCCGCAGGTGTGCTGCAAGGCCTGGTAATCGTGCGTTTCTTCGTAATCTACCACGACTATTTACACCATACTATTCTGCAAAAATCGGCAGTTGCAAATGCCATCATGACGCTATTTGGGTTGTACATTATGGCGCCTAAGAGCATCTGGAAACGTTCGCATGATTACCATCACAATCATAATTCAAAATTATTCAGCGCCAGTATAGGCTCCTATCCGGTGGCCACCCGCAAGAAATTTGAAAGTATGACGCAGCGCGAGCGCAGGGAATATTTGGCTATTCGCCATCCGCTTACGATTACCATGGGCTATTTCTCCATGTTTATGTTTGGCATGTGCATCAATTCGTTGATGAGCAGTGCACGCCGGCATCTGGATTCTTTGCTATCGTTGGTCATTCATGCTGCATTTATTACACTTACGGTTGTTTTTTTAGGCTGGCAATCGTGGCTTACAGGGATTATGATTCCGTTCTTTATCTCTACCGCAATAGGGGCCTATTTATTTTATGCGCAGCATAATTTCCCGGGCGTTATTTTTCAGGCAAATGAAGACTGGGCTTATGAAACAGCCGCGCTTAAATCCTCAAGCTATATGAAGCTAAATCCTTTTTGGGCCTGGGTTACAGCCAATATAGGCTATCATCACATACATCACCTCAATAGCCGAATCCCTTTTTACAGATTGCCGGAGGTTATGCGCCAATTACCCGAGTTACAAAACCCGACTATTACTTCTCTCTCTTTTAAAGATGTCCGCAATTGTCTGAGATTAAAAATCTGGGACCCGGAGCAGCAACGGCTTATTCCAGTGCCAAGGTAGGCTGCGATGTTATTCTTTGTTTTGAATGGGTGTGCGTCAATTTGCTGTTCGGGATGTTAGCGCAGCGCATCCCGAACTCAAGATAAATCGGATTTGCAATCCGAGTTTAAACTTAACTTAAAGCCGACCAATTTGGATTTGCAATCCTACTTTAAACTCAACCTAAAGCCAGCCAATTCGGATTGTAAATCAGGATTGAAGCTCAGCTAAAAATCAGCTAAATCAAGTAATCCTCTTCTAATCCCGTATCTATCGGCACAGCTACTGTAAATATACTCTTCTTCACGAAGTACGATGCCTGCTCTCACTGGGTTTAGATGGATATAGTTCTCTTTTATCTTGTAAAATGCAGATGACGTAATTTCCTCCCCGTGATACCCTTCTTGCCAAAAGACTATATCGTCTTTTTCCTTCAAAAGCCATTGCATCCATCGCCTGCGACTCTCTTGCGGATTGCTACCGATAGACAAGAAAATTTGTTTTGCAGTATACTTTTTAAAGTCGCGCAAAATATCGCTAAGGCTGTCCTTACTCGTGCTAATTATTAAATGGATATGATTGCTCATAATGACCCAGGCATAAATCAACAAGCCTTTTTCTCGCTGACAATATCTTAAACTGTCCAGCACTATTTCTTTGTAGGTATTTCTGGTGAAAACATCCACCCATTGATTTACAGTACAAGTAACGAAGTAAACCCCTTGCTGATTGTGGATTTTGTATGCAAACGACATATACTTAAAGTTTATAAAGATTACAAATCTTTCCTATCAATACTTCGGGATGCGCTGCGCTAACATCCCGAAGAGCCCTGTTTGAATGGGTTTGCGCCAACTAAGATAAATAGCCGACAAGTTATTTCATCTTCATTTTCTCCGGAAAAACCTCCGCTACAGTTCTATCTTCAACAGGTGGATACACGAAGTCTTTAGGATGGCGCGAGAAGTATTTCACGATGAGCCTGCCTACAAATGGCAACTGCGATAGCGGCACATTGCGGCTGCGCAGCGCTACGTAAAAGGCAAGTGAGAAGCTAATGGCAAAGTTGAAAAAGCCAATGCCAATAACGCCTATCGTAGTCCATATCCATTCGCTTGCGGGCAATTGATTGTCCAACCCTTCTACGCCAAATGCAAAATAGGCTGTAGAAATAGTAATGTGCCGTATGTCGAATGGAATACCAAAAAATTCGCCTATCAATTTGGCGTAACCCAGCATAAATCCAAGGCTTACATTACCCACTATGCCGCCAAGATTTTGATGAATATAGTCGCCTATTTTACTTAGTTTTTTGGGGTTGATAAAGTTGCGCAAACCTGCGTGCTCCTTAATGCGCGCACCTATATTTCCATAAATCACTTTGTTGTCGACATAGCCGGTAATGATGCCGCTTATAAACAGGCAAACGCCTGTAATGCAGGCGTAGACCCAGGCTCCGCTCATCATAGGATTTTGGTCGTGCAATGCTTGTAACGATTCGGCGCGTGTATCGAGCAGCAACTCGCCGGTAAACATGCGCCAGCCGGCCGCCAGTATATAAGAAAGTGGAAATACCACAATCAGGTTACCAACGAATGATGCAAACTGACTGCGCCATACTTTGGCAAATGTCAATGCAAGGTTTTGCAAGGAGTTACTTCCTTTCCGTGTATCAAGCGAACTCGCGAGCGCAGATGCCGTCATGGTTGGCTGCTTGGTTGCCAGCGAGGCGCCCGTTACAAACAACAATACAAATGCAATCGCATAGTTGAATCCGTAGAGAAAGTACTGCCAGAAAAGTGCAATGTGCATCTTGTGCAATACGGCTTTGAGCAGTGCTGCAAACGCAATGATAACGCCACCCGCCGCTGCCGAGTAAAAGAAAGCAGTGTACTCTGGTCGAGTGGTGGTAATATAGTGCTCGCCCGATGCACTTTTATGCTCGGCTATCTGGTAAGCCAGCATACCAGAGTTCTTTTTGTAAAGGTCGCGGATACTATTACGCTTGTTGATGCTTTCAATGGTATCTTCAAAAAGCGTAACTGCATTTTCCAATGTCTTTTGCGGAACGGTACCGGTCAGAAACTCAATGATGATGCGCATTCTCGATATCTGCTGGCTGGTGCGCAACAGCAGGTACGATTGTCCCAGGCTGGTTCCATATTGAATCGTATTATTGCGTATGTCCTCAATAATACGTTCGCACTGCCCGAGTTGGTCATGAATGTGTTGCGCTGCAACCTCCACCAAGTCTGGTATTGAATCATCGGCGCGCACCAGATGGATAAATGTTTGTACCTTTTTGTTCTGTTCTATAAAGGGCGTTGCAAATTCATTTTCCTGCTGTAACCGTTGACTGAGTTCCGTTTCAAGACCTAAGGAAGACACGCGATAAGACAATACTGTGAGCGAATTAATCAGGTATTGCTGCACCGGCGTTTGGCTATCGCCTATATCCCCGGCTATATGCTTGAAGAATAAAACCCATTGCTCATCCGGCACTGCACGCACCCATTTGTAATCCTCTTTTTTATTAAATGCTCGTTCGAGCAAATAATTCATGCTACGCTTCTCAGGCAATGGCGGTATAATGCGGTGGTTAAGCTGACGCATCAGTTCTGTAAAAAAACTGCCGGAAGATAGCACACCTACACTGGTAAATAGTGATTGACTGTCGCGGGTATTGAACAGGTAAACAAATAATTTGCGAATGGCTATTTCGAATGACTTATCGGAATCAAGCCGCTGTAGCAACACATCCATTTTATGCTGGATAAGCTCTTTACGGCGCGGGCGCAACCATGCGATTAACTCTATAAATAAAGCGGTATAACGGTTTGTATCAGTAGTTGATTTTATTTCTTCTACTAAAATATCGAGATTGTATTTGTCTTTAACTCCTTTGCCAAAAAACGCCATAGTGCAAATTAAAGAAATTGATGCAATTGCGCTGTGCCATTGCTTAACGGCGTTTACAATAGCCTATTAAGATGTCAATTCATTTGATTGGCAGTTGGCAATTGGCAAATAAACAAAACATTCCATTCACAATTTTGCAATTTGGATGTTGGAATTTCGATGTTGGAATTTGGAAATTGGAATTTTCACTTTTGACTTTGCACCTTACTCCGCCACTTTTCAGCCGTTCTTCCCAGCCACCAAAACGATATAGCCAAAATAGCAAAGAATAGGCCTTTATTGGTTTTATCCCAAAAATATTCGAAGTAACGTGTGTAGATATTGATGAGAAAAAAGACAAGCGCAGCATCCCGCAGAAAAGAATTTTCTTTCTTAAAAGCATAAAAAATCAAGCCCAACAACATAAGCGTAAAGCCCAGAGCCCAATACCAAAGCGCACCCTGGCGTATCTGCATCCACACATCAATACTGCTGCTATTACCCAAAATAGAAAGGCTCCAGGACGCTATTAAAAATGATATCCAACCAAATACTTGCGTTATCTGACTAAATGGTGTAAGCTTTTTAACCTTTGCAACTATTAGCGAACCCGCTAAAATCAACAGGCCAAATAATGTCATGCGCAGTGCGTAGTTCATGCCAAGAAAATAGTCTGCACCGCCGCTCCAGTAATAGGTTTGCGCACCCCACCATCCCGAGAGGGAGAGTAACATTACTGTCCATAACAGCTTCGATTGCAACAGATAGCCTATCGTGCCGTAAGCCGCCGCAGCTACTAATAGTAACGGTGCGTAGTTGCCATTTTGATAACCGATACTACGGCCTATATAGGCGAGCGCTACAGCCAGACTTAGTACGATGGTAATATTAAACGCTTCGTTGCCCGCCGTGCTATCAGGGCGTTTGGCTATTCGTCGCTTGCTAAGCCAGGCTAATAAAATAGTTATCAAAAGAAAAATACTGCCTACTACAATTTCAGAAAAATCAAATTTTCTACGAATGAGTTCAATCCATTTTTCATCCATCACTAAGGCGCCAAAGGCAAGCAGGCCGCAGGATACACAGGCTACCAATGCATAAGTAGTAAGCACCTGGCTACTACTTCGGGCAGGTTCGTAATCGGCTTTCATGCGGGCTGCGGTGTCTTCATTGATAATACCACGGCTTTGCCAATGCGTTATTGCCTTTTCTATTATTTCAGCTTCCTTATTATCCATATCAGTAGTCAAATGTACAGCCTGACTATTTACCAAAATAATAAATAGCCGGTTTTGTTCAAACGAAAGTTGAGGCTTGCAGTTACGAAGCCTAAAGGGCTTCAAAATAAATAGCCACATGCGCAACTTGTGGCGTAAACAGATTGCAGTCTGCTTGTCGCACCGAATTTCATTCGATGCTAATCACATTCAAGCCTTTGGGAGTTGCGATAGACGCGAAAGGTGTGCAGTTTAAACAAATAAAATTCTGCAAAAAAGCAGAAGCGACAGCTATAATATCGCTGTCGCTTCTGTTATTATTATATGTCTTTACAAAGTATAAGCGCATTTTGAATTCAATAGAATTCAATACCTCATTACGGCTTCCATAATAGCATAGCAATAATAATGCAGCCTACTACAATGCGGTAATAACCCCACATTTTAAAACCGTATTTTTTCAAAAAGGAGATAAAGAATTTAATAGCTATCAACGCAACAACAAAGGCAATCACATTTCCAATCACAAACATTTGCATATTCTGGCTGGTTTCTGTAATCATTTCAAATCCTTTTTTCTCTACGCCTGCAACGTCCCATTTTTTTAAGAAAATAGAATAAACTGTTACAGCGAGCATCGTTGGTACTGCCAGAAAAAATGAAAATTCAGCTGCCGCACCGCGACTGAGCTTTTGCTGCATCCCTCCTATTATAGACGCGGCAGAACGACTGGTACCAGGCATCATAGCAAGACATTGCCAAAAACCAATAGTGACAGCACGTTTGATTGAAATTTCTTTTTCGTCGTGTATTTCAGGATTAGAAAATACTTTGTCTATAAACAACAAAACAACACCGCCTAATACCATTACAATAGCAATAGGTAGCGGATTTCCCAGTACACTTTCGATTGCATCGTCAAAGAGATAACCTAACACCAAAGCAGGAATCACGGCACAGGCAAGCTTTACATAAAATCCAATGTTCTTAAAATTGAAAAACTTGCGCCAATACAATGCTACTACTGCAAGTATAGCCCCGAACTGAATCGATACCTGAAACATTTTCACAAACTCATCTTCCTGAATACCGAAGATGGTGCTGGTAAATATCATGTGGGCAGTAGAAGATATAGGGATGTATTCTGTTAGTCCTTCTACTATGGCTATAATAATGGCTTGTATGAGCGTCATGAATCTTAAGGTATGTTTAGGTACTTATGTGTTTGCAACGACAATTGCCACTGCGGATTTTCTTGTATATAGTCTATAATCAGCGGCGTCATCGATTCACGCTTATCCCATTCGGGTTGCAGGTATAGTTTACATTCCGGCTTTACGAGTGCAGCATATTCTTCTGCCCACTTAAAATCTGATTTATTGAAAACGACTATTTTCAACTCATCCGCCAGGTGCATATTTTCGGTAAGCGGCGCTTTAAATTTTTTAGGCGAAAGCGTTACCCAGTCCCAGTTTCCGGTCAATGGGCTGGAGGCTGATGTTTCGATATGCGTTCTTTTACCTGCTGCATGCAGTGCATCTGTAATAGGCACTAAATCGTGCATTGATGGCTCGCCACCTGTTACTACCACTATCTTTCCGGGATGCGCTTTTACCAAATCCATCATGGTGCCGGTATTCACTTTCGGGTGTGCATCAGCATCCCAGCTTTCTTTCACATCGCACCATACACAGCCCACATCGCAGCCGCCCAATCTTATAAAATAGGCAGCCTGACCGGCATAGGCACCTTCGCCCTGAAGCGTATAGAAATGCTCCATTACGGGATAGGCTGTTGTATACTGTTCTTCCACTTTTTCCATGCTGCTTCCTTTCAATAAATACTATTTTCCTTCTACTGCCAATAGGGTATTTTTCATCAATGCGCAAATAGTCATCTTTCCTACCCCACCCGGCACCGGCGTGATGTAACTACACTTTGGCGCTACGTTTTCAAAGTCTACATCGCCTACCAGACGCGAACCGCTTTTGCGTGAAGCATCTTCGATACGGTTAATACCCACATCGATTACTACTGCGCCTTCGCGCACCATATCAGCAGTTACATAATTAGGGCGGCCAATAGCAGCCACTACTATATCTGCCTGCAGGCAAAGTTCTTTAAGGTTTGGTGTTTTACTATGGCAAAGTGTAACCGTGCAGTTACCTGGATTAGAATTGCGACTGAGCAAAATGCTCATGGGTGTTCCTACTATATTGCTGCGACCAATAACCACGCAATGCTTACCCGCAGTGTCTATATTGTAGTGCGCCAGCATCATCATAATACCATTTGGCGTAGCCGAAATAAAAGTAGGCTCGCCCAGCACCATACGACCCAGACTAATAGGATGAAATCCATCTACGTCTTTATTAGGGTCTATTGTATTGATGACTTTACTTTCAGAAATATGTGCAGGCAAAGGCAACTGTACCAATATGCCATCTATATCTTCATTGCTATTAAAAGAGCGGATATGGTCCAGCAGATTTTCTTCACTCACGGTTGCATCCAATCGCAGCAAAGTAGAGTCGAAGCCTATCTGCTCGCAGGTTCTTACTTTAGAGCCTACATAAGCTTCGCTCGCAGGGTTTTCGCCCACAAGTATTGCAGCAAGGTGTGGCGTTTTTTTGCCAATCAATTTGCGCGCGTTTACATCTTCTGCTATTTCGGCCAGTATCACATCCGATACTTTCTTTCCGTCTAATAATTGCATTGTATTAAAATAGTAAGGAACATCAGCACGTGCCGATGTTCCGGTTTAATTAAATAGCTGGATTAGTCCTTATACGCTTTCAGCGCAGCTTCCAGGCAATCCATCGCTTTGTTGATAGATGCTTCGTTAAGCACATAAGCAAGGCGCACTTCATCTTTTCCCAAGCCTGGCGTAGCGTAAAAGCCACTGGCTGGTGCCATCATCACAGTTGCGCCCTCGTGTGTAAATTCTTCCAACAACCATTGGCAAAATTTTTCGCTATTCTCTACCGGCAATTTAGCCATCGCATAAAATGCGCCACCAGGATTAGGACAAGTAACACCTGGCATTGCCTGCAAGCGGCTTATCAGTAAATCACGACGAGATGCATACTCGGCCAGTACTTCGTCAAAATAGTTGTCCGGCAAGCCACAAGCGGCTTCGCCTAATATTTGCTCGAATGTAGGCGGGCTCAATCTTGCTTGCGCAAATTTCATTACCGCATTCAGCACCTCTTTATTTTTGGTAACCAATGCACCTATACGCGCACCGCAAGCACTGTATCTTTTTGAAATAGTATCCAACAACACTGAATGCTCTTCCAATCCATCCAGTTGCAATGCAGATATATGCGTTTGACCATCGTAGCAAAACTCACGATAGGCCTCATCGCTGAATAAGAACAAATTATGCTTAAGACAAATGCTGCGCAACACTTCCAATTCCTCCTTGCTATATAAATAGCCGGTTGGGTTGTTGGGGTTGCATATCATGATGGCTTTTGTATTGGGCGTTACAGCCTTTTCAAAAGCCTCGATTGGTGGCAATGCAAAGTTGTCTTCAATAGAAGAATTGATAGGCACTACTTTAATGGCAGCCGATACCGCAAAGCCATTATAGTTTGCATAGAAAGGCTCCGGTATAATTACTTCGTCGCCGGGATTAAGACATGCCATCATGGCGAATGATATAGCCTCTGAACCACCGGTAGTAATAATGATTTCATTTTCAGAAACCGTAATACCGCGCTTGGCATAATATTTTACCAATTCTTTGCGGTAGCTTTCAAAGCCTTGACTCGGGCTATATTCCAGCACCTTTATATCAGCTTTGTGCACAGCCTCTATAATAGATGGCGGCGTTTCAATATCAGGCTGACCTATGTTGAGATGATATACTTTAGTTCCTTTTTTCTTAGCAGCATCAGCAAACGGTGTTAGTTTTCTGATGGGAGACGGCGGCATTTGCACGCCACGGTTGGATATTTGAGGCATGGCGCAAAATTAATTTAAAAACTGGCATTCGGAAAAAATTAAAATAGGGCTATTCGAAATGGACGATGTACAAACGCTTGGGTGGAATATTCAGTAAGAGGTTATCAATCATATTTTTAAAAAACATGCCGAAAGCCTTTACCAGACTATATTTCAAAAAAGATCTAAAAAATTTTTCAAAAAAATTTGTTTGTTTTTAAAATTTGCGCTTATCTTTGCAATCCCAAAACGGGGAAACAGTTCTTTACAAATGCAGAAGTAGCTCAGCTGGTAGAGCACAACCTTGCCAAGGTTGGGGTCGCGCGTTCGAATCGCGTCTTCTGCTCATAAAAACTCCAAGCCTTTCGGTTTGGATTTTTTTTTGCCGGTGTAAAACTGGTGAATGATGCCCTGGTGGTGAAATTGGTAGACACGCAGGACTTAAAATCCTGTTTGCAGCAATGCAAGTGCGGGTTCAAGTCCCGCCTGGGGCACTCAATAAGGATGAAACCATATATTTGATATACTATCAGATATGTGGTTTTTTCTTTTAGTACAGTTGCCTAAGATGCAACAATAGTAAGTTAGCTGCTGTTACATTTTTGTAAAGCTCAAGAAAGCCTTTAGGGCATTTAATTTCCCTATCAGCAGCGCTTTAAAAAACATTTCTTTGTTTAAGTAAAAAGTATATTTTTGCACCCAATAACTTAAATTGCAACAATTATGTCTGACATTGCAAATCGCGTAAAGAAAATCATCGTTGACAAACTCGGAGTTGACGAATCTGAAGTTACTGCTGAAGCTAGTTTTACCAACGACCTTGGAGCTGACTCATTGGATACAGTAGAATTGATGATGGAATTCGAAAAAGAATTCAACATCTCTATTCCTGATGACCAAGCCGAAAACATCGGTACAGTTGGACAAGCTATTTCTTATTTGGAAGAGCACGTAAAGTAATAAAGACAGAAAAATCTTTACAAGAAACCTAAATTGTTTAAATGAATCTTCCGTTAAAACGAGTAGTAGTAACGGGGCTCGGCGCCCTAACACCCATAGGCAATAATGTATCCGAATATTGGAATGCATTAATCAATGGCGTTTCGGGCGCCGATTTCATTAAACAATTTGACGCAGCAAAATTTAAAACAAAATTTGCCTGCGAGTTGAAAGACTTCAATGTGGAAGACCACATGGAGCGTAAAGAGTCCAAAAGATTAGATCGATTCTCGCAAATAGCCATGGTGGCTGCTGCAGAGGCTATTACTAATGCTAAACTGGACGACCCTTCTTTAAATAAAGACCGTATTGGTGTTATATGGGCTTCGGGTATTGGTGGTATGATTACCTTCATCGAAGAGATGACTACCTTCAACTCGGGCGACGGTACGCCTCGCTTCAACCCTTTCTTTATTCCCAAACTTATATTGGATATCGCAGCAGGCCACATTTCTATGAAATATGGTTTTCGCGGCCCCAACTTTGCTACAGTAAGTGCCTGCGCATCTTCTACCAACGCATTGATTGACGGATTTAACTACATACGCCTGGGCAAAGCCGATGCTTTTGTTACCGGTGGTTCAGAGGCTGTAGTTACGCAATCGGGCATCGGTGGTTTCAATGCTATGAAAGCACTATCTGAACGCAATGACGACCCTAAAACAGCCAGCCGTCCTTTTGATCTGGACCGCGACGGATTTGTGTTAGGTGAGGGTGGTGCCTGCATTATCCTGGAAGAGTACGAACATGCAAAAGCACGTGGTGCTGAAATCATTTGCGAACTGGTAGGCGGCGGCATGAGTGCTGATGCATACCACCTTACTGCGCCACATCCTGAGGGATTGGGTGTAATAAACGTAATGAACGAAGCCCTGTCTGATGCCAACATGAAGCCGGAAGATATTGACTATATCAATGTACATGGTACTTCTACTCCGATAGGTGACATCGCTGAAATTACTGCTATTCAAAAAGTCTTTGGTGAACACGCTTACAAACTCAATATCAGCTCTACCAAATCGATGACCGGCCATTTGCTGGGCGCAGCGGGTGCTATTGAAGCAGCGGCTACGATTATGGCAGTAAAGCATGATATTGTCCCTCCTACTATCAATCACTTTACCGACGATCCGGCATTCGATCCACGCCTTAACCTTACATTCCACACAGCACAAAAACGTACTGTAAACGTGGCGGTAAGTAATACTTTCGGCTTTGGTGGTCATAATGCTTCTGTGATTTTCAAGAAGTTCGAACCATAGTAAATCATTTACCTTTGCCTTGAATCAACTTTGTGCGGCGTATCGCCGGACGAGAGTAGTTTTATATTTTATTATTTGCAGATTTATCCCTATTTTGTGGTATGAATCAGCTTAGCTTTTTTCAAAGCTGCAAACAAACCAGGCAAGGCGTTGAGTATTTCAAAAAACATATTTTCTCGTGTAACAGACGATGACAGGGCGGTGCAAAAGGCATTGAAGAATATTATGGGCTTCAACGCAGGCTATCTTCCCTATTACATCAGTGCGATTACACATAGCTCGCAAAGCGAAATAGCTGCCAATAATAATGAGCGGCTCGAATACCTGGGCGATGCTTTTATTGGCTCTATCGTGGGCGAATATCTTTTCAAAAAATACCCGACGCGTGATGAGGGCTATTTGACCGAGATGCGCTCCAAAATAGTAAGCCGTACTTCGTTGAACGAAATAGCCTTGCGCATGGGACTTCAAAAATTAGTGCGTTACAACCGTCAGGATAAATTGCTGCGTCGCAGCCATATCTTTGGTAATGCACTGGAAGCCTTGGTAGGCGCTATTTACCTCGATAAAGGTTTTGAAAAAACCAGAAAATTTATTCTTAAAAGAATGCTGGCTACCTATATCGATATGGAGGAGCTGGAAACTACAGAATACAATTTCAAAAATAAACTGTACACCTGGGCGCAGCGCAATAATAAAAAACTCGATTTCGTAACCATCAGCGAAAAGCTGGAAGCCGGTCGCAAAGTGTTTACCGTGGGCATAGAAGTAGATGGTGAACTATTTGTACAAGCCAATGGCTGGAACAAGAAAGAGGCAAGCCAGATGGCTGCGCAGAAGGCGCTGGAAACCGTTGCCGAAGAAGAAGAAATACAACATTGATTATTAGACCAATAAATTTGGCTTTTGTAATACAATCCGGCTGGATTTTTTTGTATTTATTCGTTGACTTGGCATATATTTATCTTTTGCGTGCTCGGATAAATCATCTTATTTTCGCGGTCGCAATAGTATGTTTGATTTTATCTAACATCACAGAAATACAAATTTCATGTCCAAGAAAATAATTATAACCGGCGGCGCCGGCTTTATAGGTTCGCATGTAGTGCGTCGCTTTGTAACACAATATCCGCAGTACCAGATTATCAATCTTGACAAGCTTACTTATGCCGGTAATCTGGCCAACCTTGCCGATATAGAAAATAGTGCTAATTATCGTTTTGTAAAAGGCGATATTACCGATGCCGCATTTATCAACAATCTTTTTGCAGAGGTTCAGCCAGATGCTGTAATACACCTTGCAGCGGAATCTCACGTAGATCGTTCTATTACCAACCCTACCGAGTTTGTACTGACGAATGTGGTAGGCACGGTCAATCTGCTAAATGCAGCACGCGAGCAATGGAAAGGAGCGTACGAAACACACAGATTTTACCACGTAAGTACCGATGAAGTATATGGCGCTTTAGGCGAAACGGGTATGTTTACCGAAACAACAGCTTATGACCCGCACAGCCCCTATTCTGCATCCAAAGCAAGTTCCGACCATTTTGTGCGTGCATACCATGATACTTATGGATTGGATACCGTTATTTCCAATTGCTCCAATAATTACGGTTCACATCATTTTCCGGAGAAATTGATTCCGCTGGCGATTAACAATATTAAAAATAGCAAGCCGGTACCCGTGTATGGAAAAGGGGAGAATGTGCGGGATTGGCTGTGGGTTGAAGACCATGCCCGTGCGATTGATGTTATCTTCCATCAGGCAAAAACAGGTACGACCTATAATATCGGCGGCCATAACGAATGGAAAAATATAGACCTGATACAGCACCTTTGTGTTATCATGGATAAAAAATTAGGCCGTGAAGCAGGCACTTCAGCACAGTTAATCACCTATGTTACTGACCGTGCGGGGCATGACCTGCGCTATGCAATCGATGCTACTAGACTAAAAAATGACTTGGGCTGGGAGCCTTCTTTGCAATTTGAAGAAGGACTGGAAAAAACCGTGGACTGGTATCTTGCCAACGAAGGATGGCTAAACAATGTTACCAGTGGCGCTTACCAGGATTATTATGCCCAACAATACAAAACACAGGATTAATGCAGGTAATAGAAACCAAGCTTAGTGGCTGCTTTATTATAGAACCTGCAGTTTTTAAAGACGATCGCGGGTATTTTTTTGAAAGTTTCAACGAACAAAAATTCACAGAACTGACGGGACAAAATGGTCACTTCGTTCAGGATAATCAAAGTGCTTCTTCGTATGGCGTAGTGCGCGGGCTGCATTTCCAGAAAGGCGAACATGCACAAGCCAAACTGGTGCGTGCAATAGCAGGTACGGTGCTGGATGTAGCTGTGGATATACGCCCCGATTCTGAAACTTATTTGCAATGGGTAGCGGTAGAACTTTCTGCTGAAAATTGCCGCCAGCTATATGTTCCGCAGGGATTTGCACATGGTTTCAGTGTATTAACGGAGACAGCGGTATTTGCCTATAAATGTGATAATTTTTATAACAAGGCTTCAGAGGACGGCATCCGATACGACGACCCAACATTGGCCATCGACTGGAAGATACCTGCCGAAAAAATGCTGTTGTCAGAGAAGGATATAGCGTTGCCGCATTTGGAATTGTGAAGTCAAAATGCAAAATGCAAAAGTCAAAAGTCAAAAATCAAAATTGGAAATTCAAAATTGACAACCGGGCTTCGTTGCGCTCAGCCTGACAGTAAGCCCAAGAGTTAGCGTCATTGCGAGTGGAGTGTAACGGAGCGAAGCAATCTCAGGATAGTTTGTTTGAGATATTTCGGTTGCTGCGCAGACCTCAATATGACAATGGAATGAATGGAGGGGATGCTGCGTCTTCGCTCAGCTTGATAGTTTTTGAAATTCAAAATTGAAAATTCAAAATTTGGCTTCGTCTCCGCTCAGCCTGACAATGCCTCCAGGAGTTGTCGTCATTGCGAGCGAAGTGCAACGGAGCGAAGCAATCTGAATACTTTACCAAAGATATTTTTGTTGCACGATAGAATAGATTAAAAAATAACAATCGTATTTTTCATATGAAAGGAATTATTCTCGCCGGTGGCTCTGGCACACGACTATACCCTATAACAATGGCCATCAGCAAGCAGTTGATGCCTATTTATGATAAGCCAATGATTTATTATCCGCTTTCGGTATTGATGATGTCGGGTATTAACGAAATACTGATTATTACAACCCCCGAAGACCAAGCAGGATTCAAGCGTTTGCTGGGCGATGGTAGCCAGTGGGGCTGTAGATTAGAATATGTAGTGCAGGAAGTACCCAATGGCCTGGCGCAGGCTTTTGTATTAGGTGAAGATTTTATCGGCAATGATAAAGTGGCATTGGTGCTTGGTGACAATATTTTTTACGGCTCTGGCTTGGCTAAATTGCTGCAAAGCAATAACGATCCGGATGGCGGGGTGATATTTGCCTATCAGGTAAGCGACCCTGAGCGATATGGTGTGGTGGAATTTGACGACGACTTCAACGCGCTGTCGATAGAAGAAAAGCCTATTTTGCCTAAATCTGACTACGCGGTGCCTGGTTTATACTTTTATGATAACTCGGTAGTAGAAATAGCTAAGAATATAGCACCTTCTGCGCGTGGCGAATACGAAATAACGGACGTCAACAAAGTTTACCTCGAGCAGGGCAAGCTTAAGGTGGGCGTACTCAATCGCGGTACAGCCTGGCTGGATACCGGCACGCACGACTCCTTGATGCAGGCCAGCCAATTTGTTCAAATCATTGAGCAGCGTCAGGGCCTCAAAATAGGCTGCCCAGAAGAGGTTGCTTTTCGTATGAATTTTATTGATGCAGCTAAGCTGTCCGAATTAGCAAAACCACTAATCAAAAGTGGGTACGGGGCGTACTTAAAATCTTTGCTAAAATAACTCAGAACAATTATCCAGTCTTGATTGTAATAGCTTTATAAAAATACAGACTATGCGCCGACTTATATTAATTACCGGAATGGCCGCTTTCTTATTGCCTTCCTGCGTTTCCAAAAAGAAATTTACAGAAGCTGAAAGCACTATTTCCAGCCTTCGCCGACAAAATAGTGAATTGAATGACGACGTTTCTAACTTGAAAGGTCGCTTGCAATTAATGGAAGAAGCTAATGAATCTGCTGCCAGCCAGATTAATGAAAAGGACAAAACAATAGGCCTGAACCAACAGCAAATGGCCGAACAGCAAGAGCGTCTGCGCCAGTTGCAGGAACTTATTGACCGCCAGAAAGCGCAAACAGAAGGATTGCGTGAAAAAATGGCAAAAGCGCTGGGTAATTTTACCAGCGACCAGTTATCAGTATTTACAAAAAATGGCAAAGTGTATGTGAGCCTTTCTGAAAAATTATTATTTCCATCGGGTAGCGCAACCGTCAACTCCGAAGGTAAAGAAGCGCTACTAAAAGTGGCCGAAGCACTGAATGAAAACCGTGACATCAATGTAAACATTGAGGGCCATACTGATACGGTGCCTATTCGCATCAAGTTTGAAGATAACTGGGCATTAAGCTTGGCGCGTTCATCAGCCATCGTGCGCCTGCTGACCAACGACTACAAAGTAGACCCGATACGCATTACTGCCAGCGGCCGCAGCCAATATGAGCCTATTGCTGATAACGCAATGCCGGAAGGTCGTGCAAAAAACCGTCGTACAGAAATTATATTAGCACCGAAACTGGATGAATTGATGCAGTTGATTGAGGGGAAAGACTAATTGGAAAATAGCACTAAAATTACAGACGACACATCGCAAATGATGTGTCGTTTTTTTATTGAATTTTGTGGCGGGCAATACGTTAGAGAAATCAAAAAATCGCCTAAATTGTGCGAAATATATTTACAACATGAAAACCATTTTGAGTGCTCTATTTGTGCTCTCCCTGTCAACATCCGCCTTTGCCCAATTCAATGAAATAGCGACCAGCCCTGAGTTTGAGGAGCCCACTGCCGGGCATCTAAAAATCATTACGACCGATGCCGGTGAGACATTCCTATTGCACATCGATGGCAAAGATTTTAATCTGAAAAAATATGACCGTAACCATAAGCTGGTTCAGGAAAAAACAATGCAGAGCATTTACGGGGATTTTAAGCGTGGAAATATTTTAAGTATGACAGCCAGCGGCGAAAAGATTACACTTTTCACTTCTGAGATGGAAAGTAGAACACCTGCGCTCTACAGGCAGATAATCGATACGAAAACGTGTACGTTTCTGGACGAGCAGAAGATTGACTCCATGCCAAAAGTAAAAGTAAAAATAGTGATGATGAGCGGTGTTACAAAACAGATGCTACATAGAAAATTTAATTTCTATGTAAAAACAGACCCTGAAACAGGCGCTTATGCTACAGTAGCGAATGCAACAGATATAGAAACGGAGCAACACTTAAAAGTTCAACATTTCAAGAAAGACCATACGCTTATTAGTTCCTCCTATTTCTATATACCCGAGAGCAAGTTTACTTACTACGACTTTAAGAGTATGGACATAGATGGGGAAAAATCCGTGATGCTTGCGGTGATAGCTGCTAACGAAAAAACAGACAAGCTACATCTCGCCAAGCTTTCTGCCGGAGCGACCACATTTGAAAGTAAACAAGCAAATTTCCCCGGAGCTGAATTTATCAACACAATAGTAGCCCGGTATAATGCTGCTACCAATCAATATTTGAACATTTGCACCCGTACTAAAGGCAATACCGGAAGCACGTTTCGGGTAACATGGGACTTCAACAAAGATTCTGTAACCACTGAACCATTAACAGGCGCAATGGTAACAAGTGGCATAAAATATAGATGGCAAGGGTTGTCACTTACTATTGCAAGCCCAATTGCTCAAAACATGTCAATAAGAACCGACGGTTCTTATACGGTGGCTTTCGAAGATCACATGCTTAGGGAAAACACCTATGCTAAAGCGAATATGCACAGTTTAGGCTCTTCTGGTGGAACCACCACTATCACGAAGTTGTTTACAAACAATGTTGCAGTTTCTGACTTTGATAAAGACGGCAAAATCGTCAACACTAAGATGCTGCTGAAATCGCACCAAATAAATGTCGCAAGTAAACTTGGCCCTTACAATCTAAGCGAAATAGAACAACAAGGTATGGAATTGTCGAAAGGAACACAGTTTAAGACTTTTTGCTATTTACCCATAAATGGCAAGGAATACGTTCTCTTTGTTGATGACCAGAAAAATCAAGAGCGCATTGACAAGCGTAACAAACCAGAAACCGTGATTGGCTTGGAAAATTGCAGAAGTTATGTGATTGACCTGAACGCAAGCGATACAAAACCAACACGTTCGGAACTGTTTAAAGAAGAAGTTTCCAGGAAAAACAGACCGTTGATTATCCCGGCGCTTTCGTCTTACAACAAGGCTACAGAAGAAGTAGCAACGCTAAAAATAAATTATGAAACCAAAAAAGCTTGCCTATCCTGGCTGAAAGCAGAATAGCACCAAATCTTTTATCCGGCCGCCAGCGATACCACTTCGCTGGCGGCTTTTTCTGAAGCCTTTTCTGCACCCAGCATTTGCCAAAGTAGTGTATAATCCGTTTGAATACTTTCCTGCTTTTCTCTATCTGCCAATAATAGCCCTAATTCTGCTACAATATTGTTTTCGTTCAGTTCATTTTGGATAAGCTCGGTTACTGCCTTTTTATCTAAAATAAGATTTACCAGAGAAATGTATTTTACCTTAATCAGCTTTTTGGCGAGCCAATAAGAGATAGGATTGCCCTTGTAGCACACTACTTGCGGTACGCCAAAAAGAGCTGTTTCGAGCGTTGCCGTTCCGCTGGTTACCAGCGCAGCTTTAGCCTGTTTTAGCAGATTATAAGTACCATCTTTTACCAATAATACCTCCTGATTGCCGATGATACTTTTATAAAAAGCCTCGTCTTGTGCAGGTGCTTGCGCAACAGCAAACGTATATTGCGGGAAATAGCGCAATGCTGTTAACATCAACGGTAGTTTCTTAGCTATTTCCTGCTTGCGACTACCCGGCAATAGGGCTATTATAGGTTTGTCTGAAAGGCTTTGTGGTAGCGTATTTAACTCCGCGGCCACTACATCGGTTAAGGGGTGGCCGGTGTAAATAACATTGTAGTTATGCTTTTTGTAAAACTCTTTTTCAAAAGGCAGGATGACGAGCATTTTATCTACATACTTTTTGATGCTTTCTACCCTGCCCTCTTTCCAGGCCCATATTTGCGGGGAAATGTAGTAGCAAACCTTTATGCCTTGTTGTTTTGCCCATTCGGCTATTCTCAAGTTGAAACCAGGATAATCAATCAGCACCAATACATCCGGCTTGAAAGTCAATATATCTTCTTTGCAAAATTTGATATTGCGCATAATCGTGCGCAGGTGCATTGCCACTTCCACAAATCCCATAAAAGCCAAATCGCGAATGTGCTTTACCAGCGTGGCTCCAGTCGCCTGCATCTTATCGCCACCCCAGCAACGCACTTCCGCAGCCGCATCCTGCAACTGCATTGCCTTGATAAGATTGCTGCCATGCAAATCGCCGCTGGCCTCGCCGGCTATAATGTAGTAGCGCATAGTGGAATGGGTATTGAAATTATTAGCTCAAAAAAGAAAGCGGCAAATTAACGGAAAATTGGTAGCGATCAGGCTATTTGTTCGTTGCCGGTATAGCCTTTCGCAATTGACATAGGCGGCAAAGTCAAGCCCGTGGCTATTTCGGCCATCGCAGCCACGCAGCTATTGGGGTAGATATGTACAAAACTATCTATTTTCACATCGTGGTCGACGCATACTAAAGCATTGATAATACAGTGGTCGCCAATAGTCGTGTTTGCCTGAATAACAGCATTTGCCAATATTACATTTCCCGTTCCTAAAGTTACCCCTGCCGATATTACTGCTGTAGGATGAATGATATTGGTTATCGAATGAACTATTTTTTTTGCCAATAATTCGCGAACCTTATTGTTACCAATGGCTATTACAATAAATGCCTGCTCATCTTTCAACTCCTCATAACGACAGACCTTAATTCCATTGATGAATTGCCCACCGGGCGTATTATCATCTGCAAAGGCTATAATTTCCCAGCCAGATTTTGCAGCAGCGTCTGCCACTACATTTGCATGCCCTCCGGCTCCGTAAATGATGAGTCGCTTATCTGACATTGGCGCTTATGCTATTTTCATTAATCTTGGCTTTGCCAAAGCATATACAATAGCCAAAGGCACGCATACAATCAGACCCGTTATCACGAAATTGTAATCTGTATAAATAATCAGCAGATTGACTATTAACTGTGTAATTCCATAGGAAGCACTAACGACGAGGTGTGAAACTTTGCGTTCATTAGCCAGAATCTGATAAAAATGCATACGGTGTGCCTCAAATATATTTTGCTTCAGCATTAGTCTATGCACAATGGTGAGCACCGCGTCCACACCATAAATAGCCAAAAAGAAAATGAATTTCAGTTCGCCTGAATGAAGAATAATACCTAATAAAATACTCAATACAATAAAGCCAATACTTACACTACCTACATCGCCGGCAAAACATTTCGCTTTTTTTCTGAAATTAAAGAAGAGAAAAACAACGCAGGCTATAATGGATGGAATTATCAACATTGGGATTGGCTCGTCTAAATGAGCCGTTTGGTAATATAGCCAGGCGCTGCCTAAAACGGCAAGACTATAAACACCGGTAATACCATTAATACCGTCCATAAAATTGTAGGCATTAATTGTGCCTATAATGAGTACGTAGGCGAGCAAAATAGCCCACCAAGGCCATATTGAAAATACCATGGACGCATATAGCAAAGCGGTTACTGAAAACAAATGCACCAATATACGCACCTTATTGGGCAAGCTGCTTACATCATCCCAAAAACTAACTATGCTGATAGCAACAACACCAGCAATTAATATCCAGTCCATTTCATTGGTAGCCAGAAAAATTCCGGATAGGATGGCAGCAATCGGGAACACCACTCCACCCCCACGAATAGTAATGGATGTGTGCGAGCTGCGCTGATTGGGCTTATCGATAATATTAAAGCGGTCGGCTATCTTGAAATAGCCAAGCAACGAGATAAAAAGTAATACAGCGATTATCAGATAAATCATACCGCGAAAATAAGATTATTGCGCAGAGAAACTTTTGATTGTTTTGGTAAGTCCATCACGAGCCGAAACCGGAAAACTGCTGATACCCAATACCGCTTTGATTTTAGCATTGGAGACTACGTAATTTTCTGTAAGTTTTTTCAATCGCTCACTATTTAACGGCAGCTTAATTGCATCGCCTATTTTAGCGGCAGTTTTTAATAGTCCTTGTGGAATACGCCAGAGGTTTGGCTTTTTATTTAACGATGCTGCAATGCAGGTTACAACCTCATTTGTGGAAAGCGCCTCATCGTCGGCAAGATTATAAATGCCTCCGGGTATTTCAGCGCGTTGCAAAATTTCTTTCACTGCAAAGCAAAGATTTTCGACACTGAGGAAGCTACGCTTATTTTCAAATGCTGCTAATGGATAAGGTATGCCTCTAGCAACAAATTTGTAGAGTAAATTTAGATTGCCTTTATTACCAGGCCCGTGAATCATGCAAGGTCGTATGACAAATACACGCTTGCCGGATGGTAATGATTGGGCAAGAATATACTGTTCAGCCTTAAGTTTAGACTGGCCATAAGGCGTTGCCGGCTGGCTATTATTTTCTTCTGTAAGTATACCTGTTACAGTATCGGCTGTAGCTTTTACACTACTGAAATAGATAAAATCGCGTGCATTACTTTTTAAGAAAATATCAAAAAGGTCTTTGGTCAGTTCAGTATTTACCTTAAAATATTCATCAGCAGCGCTGGTATTTTTGGTATCGTGGGCTTTGCCGGCAAGGTGAATTATAGCATCGAAGTCACTATTTAATTGCGCTCGCCAATTATCCTTGCGCAAGCTCATGGCAATGCCTTGCATATTGGCTTGTTGCAAATATGGAACAAGATTGCGACCTACAAAGCCAGATGCGCCGGTAATGAGTATCTTAGATTGATTCATAAAAAGCGATAGTATCTTTAAGTACCTTCTCAAGCGACAACTCACGCACCATTTTTTCACGCGATTGTTCTCCCATCTTTGCCCTCAAATGCTCGTCGGCTAATAAGCGCTCCAACGCTGACGCCAGTGACGTTGCATCTTTAGCCGGAACAAGAAATCCGTTCACCCCCTCATCAACACATTCTCTACAACCAGGCACATTTGTGGTAACAATCGGACGACCGACCGCCATTGCTTCTATAAGCGATTTGGGTAATCCTTCCCGGTACGAAGGCAGACAGGCTATATCTGCGTCAATAAGTAATTGCTGTACATTTTTGCTATAGCCAATCCAGCACAGATAGTCATCAATAAGAGACGCTTTTATTACAGCCTCGGGAATACCCGCGGGATTTGCAAGGTCTATATCACCTGCCAGCAAAAAAGTAGCTTTATCCTGCCATTTCTCTTTTAAGATGCCGGCTGCAGCTATAAACTCAGCAATCCCTTTATCGTAAAGCATTCTGGCAGTAACAACTACTACAATACGAGCCTTGGGTTGTGGTAACACATAAGTATATTTCTCTGCATCAACCCCAGCTCCTTTTATCAAACAATGTTTGTTATTTTTCAAAAAGCCCATTTGCCTGTATAGTTGCTGGTCATCGGGGTTCTGAAAAATAAAATTTACATTCTTGCTAAAGGCATATTTCATCAATCTACGCAGTAACTTTTGTACCAGACCATCTCTACCCTCGATAAAATTGAACCCCAAGCCGCTAATAGCATTTACCACTTTTGTACCAGTCAAACCTTTGGCAGCAATAGAACCGTATATTGCAGGCTTAATGGTAACATGATGAATTATAGCCGGGCGGTGATGTTTATAAAGTCTTTTCAGCTCTGTAACCAAGGCAAGCTCTTTTAGCGGATTTTTACCGGAGCGTTCGAAATCTATGTTAATAAACTTTAAGCCATGCTGTTCTATCTCTTCCCTGCGCCCACTATTCTTCGTTAGTATAAACACATCATAACCTTCTGACTTCATTTTAAGCGCAAGCTCAAGACGATGAGAAAGGAAAAACCAATCTACATTTACTACTAAAAAATATTTGCGGGCAATACTATTCGACATGCTTTTACTTTAGGCAGGAGTATGTTGTTGCTTAAAAAATTCGACTGTGTATTTCAAGCCATCTTTAAACAACACTTCAGGATTATAGCCAATCATTGTATTTGCTTTCGATATATCTGCCTGACTGTGCTTCACGTCGCCGGCACGTTCCGGCCCATGAATTGCATCAAGATTGCTTCCTAAATGAAATTTAATATTTTCAACAAGCTGCAACAAAGTTGTACGTTCATTGCAGGCTACGTTAAATACCTCGTCTTTTTGAATCTCTGCAAATAATGACTTGATATTAGCCTGCACTACATTCGCCACAAATGTAAAGTCGCGGGAGGTAAGTCCATCGCCGTTAATGGTCGGTTGTATATTGTTGAGGTATTGGGTAATAAACAAGGGAATAACAGCGGCGTAAGGACCGTTTATATTCTGCTTGGGACCAAATACATTAAAATACCTTAGTCCCACTGTATTAAACCCATAAGCACGCGCATATACTTGAGCATACAGTTCATTTACATATTTTGTAACCGCATAGGGTGATAAGGGATTGCCTATATTCTCTTCCTTTTTAGGCAAAATAGGGCTATCTCCATAAGTGGATGATGAAGCAGCATACACCATGCGCTTAACGCTGGCTTCTTTAGCTGCAGTGAGCATATTCAGAAAGCCCGAGATGTTTACCTCGTTGCTGGTGATAGGATCTTTGATAGAGCGTGGTACCGAGCCGAGCGCCGCCTGATGCAATACGTAATCAACATTTTTTACTGCATTGGTACAGGCTTCAAAGTCTCTGATATCGGCTTCAACCAACTCTACATTTGGCAGAGCTAGATAAGCTTCAATATTTTCTCGATAGCCGGTTGAAAAGTTGTCAAGAATAACAATTTCCCCTGCATTGTGCTGCACCAGATAAGCAACGATATTGCAGCCGATGAAACCGGCGCCACCTGTTACTAAAAAAGAATTTTGAGAGATATCCCTGTTATGATAGTCGTTGAATTGCATAGTAACTATTAAATTTTATAATCGTGCAGATACTTTTTCTTTTGCAAAAATCCCTTTCAAATCGTACACGATAGTACTGCTATTAAAATCTATGCTTTTGAATTCGTTATGTGCCACAGCCGCAATGACGCCGGTATATTGGTCAAAAGATTTCAGTTTCGAAACGATATCAATTCCGTATTCATGTTTCACTTCTTCAGCAGATGCCCATGGATCGTAAACATGGATATTTACATTGTAAGTCTTAAGCTCTTGTATAATATCGATAACGCGACTGTTTCTGATATCGGGACAATTTTCTTTAAATGTGATTCCTAAAATGAGAATATCTGCATCTTTAATTTTCTTGTCACGTTGGATGAGCAGCTTGATAAATTGCTGAGCTATATACTTGCCCATACCGTCATTCAGTCTACGGCCAGCCAATATGATTTCCGGGTTATAACCTACTTCTACCGCTTTTTGTGCGATATAAAAAGGGTCAACGCCGATACAATGTCCGCCCACGAGCCCCGGACGGAAAGGAAGAAAATTCCATTTAGTGCCGGCAGCTTCTAATACCTCGAGGGTGTCTATTTCTAATAGATTGAAGATTTTTGCAAGCTCATTTACAAAAGCAATATTTATATCGCGTTGTGCGTTCTCAATCACTTTGGCGGCTTCGGCTACCTTAATGCAGCTTGCTTTAAAAGTGCCTGCTGTGATAATAGACGCGTACAAATTGTTTACTTCATCTGCTATTTCTGGTGTAGAGCCAGATGTTACTTTCTTGATTTTTGTAACGGTATGTTCTTTATCGCCTGGATTAATTCGTTCGGGAGAATAGCCACAAAAGAAATCCACATTAAATTTAAGCCCTGTCGCTTTCTCTAAAATAGGCACACAGTATTCTTCTGTAACGCCAGGATAAACAGTAGACTCATATACTACGATATCTCCTTGCTTCAATACTTTCGCTACAGATTCGGTAGCTTTTCTTACTGGTGTAAGATCAGGATTGTTGAACTTATCTACCGGGGTAGGTACAGTAACGATGTATATCTGCGCATCAGCTGCATCTTTAATATCTGCCGAATAGTGCAGGTGCTCCGATGCTCTCAAACCCGCTTCGTCCATTTCCAAAGTGCGGTCATGAAAACGTTTTAGTTCTTCAATACGCTCTGCGTTGATATCAATACCGATGGTATTATAGTGTTTTCCAAATTCAGCGGCCAATGGCAGGCCAACGTAGCCGAGGCCAACGATGCAAAGGGTTTTATTTTGAGACATAGCTAAATTAAAAATAAGTGCAAAGGTAAATTAAATGTAGTATCAGTATCATCTTTGAATTTTAGATTCTGTTAAGATTTTTAATTTGATGTCGCTTGCGGAAACTCCATTGTCATCCAACTTACTTTTCACTATAAATAAATTAAAATCAATCGAAATTGTATACTTCACACAATTTTAAGAGTTCAGGCAAAAAGGCCAATGCCCATCACATCTTTTGGATATCCAGCCCATCCTTAACTCGAAATAATAATGGCATCTTTTAAACCACAAATTTTCAAGGTTTGATTATTTGAAATTGCCGAAACATCAAAGTCATTTAACATAACCGGTTTTCACAGATGTGTTTTGGATTTTATAGTTGGGCTTACCTTTTCTCGCCTTGAGGATAACTTCGCCTCCTCCGAGTGAGTTCTTTAAATTATCTATCAAGATATTTATTTCGCCACCGGTATAAGTACTTAAATCTCCATTGTTATTATCTTTTCTTAGTAGTTGCGTAAGGTTAACTGATTGCGTATAATCTACAAAGCAATCCTTAATTATCATTGTAGGACGCTGTATATTTTTATTAGCAGCTGGCAGAAAACTGTTGCTTTCCCATGAGAAGCCAACAACATTCTTCGAATTTATATCTATAGGCGAAAGTATTGATGTGCAACGCAAGTAAGAAAATAAATCCTCTTGGTTACTTGCTTTAAGAGTGAAGCCTTTGGTGGAATTACGGGCTATACACTTTTCGTATTTAGCAGTTATAGGTGCGCCTGTTTTCGAAGAAGCCTGAAAACCTAACGGCACATTTTCAGTAATACAGTTTACGAACGTAAATTGTACACCTCTACTATTCAAAATAGTTCCCAAAGCACTGCTTGATACTGCTACGAATCCTCTATGCGTTATATTGAGAGCTGTACAATTAACAGTAGAAATATTACCACTATTCTCATACCAAAAACCTCCGTTGTACTCAGAACCTCCCCGAATCTTTGACGCACTATGCCCGTTCTGGGCAAGGCAGCTTTCAAAATCCAAACTATAGCTATTTTTTTCTGCCACAAATCCAATTCTTGTAAAGTCATTTGCGCGACAATTTGTTATTGACATTTCGCTACTGTTACTAAAATAGAAACCATCTCCAAATTTCCCTCTTGATGCAGCACTCTCGCATTTGCTAATTTTTATATTGGATGATGATTCTATGCGCAAGCCACTCATCACAGAATTTAAAAATTTGCAATTTTGTACATCAATATCATGAGACTTAATTATAAACAAAGGAATAGAACCTTCAGTTGGTTCTTTGTCAACACCGAGTTTTGCAGCCCCATTAAATACAATATTTTCCACTACTATACTATTTTGGTTTGATATTTTGCAAAATGAATACGTTTCTAACTTCGCACTTGCCTTCTTCAATAATATGGTGTTAGTTGAACCTTTAAGACTAGAAGTAATATCTAAACTGGTAATCAGATAAGTTCCCGTCGGAATAAATACAATCTTATTTTGTTGAGCACCTATATCTATAGCGTGTTGTATAGACTCTGTATCGTCATGCAAACCATCTCCAATTGCTCCATAATCCTTAACATTAAGCGATATTTGCGCAAAAATTTGAGAACTTTGAAATAAAACAAGCAAACAGATTACTCCCCTAATCATGCAACTTTTCTTTAACATTCCTAAAAAAATTTTCTATACTTCTCTTCTTTAGCTCTTCATCAAAATAACTTCTATTATGTATTGTTTCACTTAACACCACTTTAATTAGTGAATTTGCAAGAGCTAAACCATCTCCTGTAGCACAACCCTCTATTCCGTTAATTTCTTTAATTCCGCCCGCACAATATGTCGACACAACTTTAGTGTTCTGGCTCATCATTTGCAGAAGAACATTAGGAAACCCTTCTATTCTTGAACTAACTACGCAAGCTGTTGCTCTCTTAAAATAAGGAATTACATTATTAACATGACCTAGAAAAATTACCTCATCTTGCATCTCTTTGTCTATAACTAGTTGATATAGACTATCCTTTAAATGGCCGTCTCCCAGAATAACTAATTTAAATCCACCCAACTTCTGCTTAAAAATTGCAAAAGCCTCAATTAAAACATCAAATCCTTTCTCGTGAATCAATCGGCCCGCAGAAACAATGAACTTATCAGGAAGAACACTATCGAACGTCATTGTTTGTCGTAGCTCTATTTCCTCTATACTAATTGGATTAGGAATCACATGTGTATAAGCCCTAAGATGGGGCATGTTTCGTAAAAGTTCTTCTCGCATCAATTGTGTTTGACAAATTAGTAAGTCTAGAGATGGATATCCGAGTTTATATAGTAATTTATAAAAACTTATCTTTACCCCTTTTACCCTTTTGAATCTAATAGTCGACTCGCGACCAATAAAAAACTGGGTTTTTAAGACCCCCAACCTTCTTAGAATGCCAAGAAATCCGATTATATGAATATGAGAAGAAAAAACATAGTCATATATTCCAGAAGATTTTCTAATATATTTTAAAAGTGGGATAATTCCTTTTAATTCAGAAGAAGAATTATTGATAATCATATTAACTTTCCCTTCCAAATCCGCCCAATTATGTTTTTGAGTGTCCTTCAAAAAAAATACATCTACATGATATCCTACAGAATAAAAATGCCTTACAAGCATTTTCAAAAACTGTTCAGCTCCTCCTAAAACACCTGTATTAATGACTACAAAAATTCGCATGTTCTTGATTATTTACGTAGAAACTTTTCTGGAGATAAAGATAATAGATATTTCCTCTTCTTTGAATATGATAAGCCATAAGTTGGCAGACTGAGCATCTTCGTCCTTTCAACGAAAGAAATAGTTTCTCCAACTATTCTAGCAGGATTTCCTGCGACAATTTTGCCATCAGGAACAGAGCGGGTTACTATACTACCTGCCCCCACTATGACATCGCTACCAATCTCTACTCCTGGCATTATCTTAGAATCTTCTCCTATATAGGTATAGTTACCAACGAGTATTTTCCCAAAATGCTCCAAATCTTTATGTTTTTTACGTTGTGACCAAAGTCCGCCGTGAGTAAAAAACGCAACATTTGTAGCTATACGACAATAATTTCCTATTTCAATTAAATATGGTTCAGACGAAAATTTAGTTGTGGAGATTAAGCATCCTTTCCCCACTTTGACACCGATAGCTCTCGCATAATGGTCGTTGCCTCTAAAATGAAGAATTATGGATAGATAGAGTTTTCTAGATAGTTTTTTTGCAATAACTGCTATGTTCATAATTTGAAATTAATTTATTGTCTGCTGTATGAGTTTAGATGCTTCCGAATCTGAGAAATATAGTTGCTGACATCTCTCTGACTCAAGTACCTTTCGAATGAAAAACGTTCATCACTATGATTCAAAGACTTTAATATAGCATCACTCAATGCCTTAACATCTCCCACAGCACAAGTATGAATATTCGGGATAGTTTCGATTCCACCCGCACATAGTGTAGAAACAACTCTTCCGTTTTGACTCATCATCTGAAGTAAAACATTGGGAAATCCCTCTATCCTTGAGCTAACGATACAACACTGAGCCTTAAAAAAATATGGTAAGACATTCGAAACAAATCCTTTGAATATTACTTCACTCCCTATATCAAGTCTACCAGACAAGCTTTTAAGATTATTAACTTCTCTGCCTTCACCAAGTATCACAAGTTTTAAATTTGGATGGTGTTCTCGAATGCGCACAAAGGCTCTAATCAAAATATCGAACCCCTTCTCTTCGATAAGTCTCCCGGCAGCTACCAGAAATTCATCAGGCACATCAATACTCTCTGTATTTTCTCGGCTCCTAATATCAAATAAATCTACAGGATTTTCAATTACTACAGATATTTCCCTGAACTTTTGAATATTTTCAATTAGTTGAGTCTTCATTAAAACACTTTGACAAATTAATAAGTCTACCTTATAATAGAAATGCTTGTAAAGTGATTCAAACAACCGTAGCTTTAACCCTTTAAATCTCAGAAAAACACTTGTCGATTCTCGGACAATGTGATATTTAGAAGAGATAAGTTTAATCCTCTTTAAAAAGCCTACTAAGGCCGAAGTATATAAATGAGATGTATAAATATAATCATAACTCCTATGTGTTCTCCCAATAAACATTTGAGCTACGAATAAGATTCTAGCTATTAGACTGCTATTTTTAGGCTTTAAAACATTGCAATTTCCAACCTCCAACCATTTTGATGAACCTAGAGGGCTAAATAAATAAATCGTAATATTAGCATGAGGAGCTAAACGCCTTATAAGCATTAGTAAATGCTGCTCAGCCCCTCCTAAAACCCCATTAGGGCTCAAAAACAAAATCTTCGGTTTACCGTCACTCATTAAATTTAAGGTTTGCTCCTACATTATCATAATACAAAAATAGCACTTAAATTTCACGACTAATGTGAATATTATCGTCACACATTTTTTTGAATTAATTGTGATTTTTAATGACAGTGAAAGTGAAAAAATCCTATTCAGAAAGTCCGCAAAATCGTCAAGCTAATTTCAATTTATAACAAACTTGCTTTATGAATTCATAAAGGCCTAAAAATTGGCATAAAGAAATCAATCCCAACAAAGGAATTCTGTGTCTCGGCCCCTGCAACTCAGGAAAAGAACCATAAAATACCCCTAAAAATACAAAAAGCAGTAAAAGGGGCATAACAGCATATAAATATCTGCTACATATTACATAGAACCCGTAAACCATAAAAGGTAAAATAAGCCAATGCAAAATACTCGGAATAAAAATGAATTTATATTCACTAGATATGTTAAATGGAAAAGGGGTTATTAGGTATCGAGGAAAGCCTATTATTGGGTTTGACATACCTCCAATCACTGCTAATTTGGCCGAAAAAAGCACTCGAAAGGCTATGTAGAAAAGTACTGGTAAAACCAAGAAAATGAAACCTTTCATTATTAATCCCATATACTTAGATTCAATCCTTTTTAACCTTAACAAAAAGAAATACAAGAAAGAAATCAACAGCAGAAAATACGACAAATAAAAGCGCACAAAAAGAAACACGAAAATGACAAGTAAAAGTACAAGTAAATACTTAAAATGAAATTTAGACTGTAGCTTTATCATACAATACATTCCGGCAGAAAGATTTAGAAGTACAAAGGTGTCTTTAAGATTTATGAAACTAGACCATGCAATTAAATCCCACTGTATCAACAAAAAACATAAATATAAAATTGCAACAATCTTATTAACGTTTGTCTGCAAAAACGTTTTATAAAGAATTAGAGCTGTTAGAGTAGAGCATCCAAGATTCAAAAAGATAGGAGCATATGCACTCTCTCCCATTAAGAAAAAACCGATACAATTGAAAATGTAAAATCCAAAATGAGATCCCCCTGCGAGCATTCCCATATATAAGAACATATCTTTACTAAACAAATTAAATAAATTTCCATTTAATTTGTGATATATACTTAAGGAATTTTGATAGTAGACTATATCATCCCGAAGCATAATCGGAAATTTATCACACCAATACCCAAAATAAGTAATGCTCAAGCTATACTTAATAATGATTAAAACAGTCGAAATTCCGACATTTTTTATCTCTCTATTAACTAAAAAAATCGAGATAACAAGCAACAAAAGAACAGTTATTGCATAGGACAAATAGCTGGTAACACCTACATCCATAAATTACCTCGTTAAATTCTTGTCTGCAAAATTCTTGATCATATTTAAAAGTTCCATTAATCGCCTCGAGAAAGAGGCGCTTTTTTTAAAGTGGTTTCGTTGAAAAATAAACAATAATTGTAGTTTAAGCAGTCGACTATAAAGATTTTTGGCCGCTCTCCTATTACTCCTAACAGCGGTAATCCAAGTTCTATACTGCATTTTTTGCACTTCAAATATCTTAATGGGTGTTCTTGCTTGCTGTGTCACCCCTCCTGCATTCTTCCTACATACACTCATATTGTCTGTCAAGAAGATTGCATCACCATGTAATAAAGACACAATTTTCATTGTATAGTCCCCAGATGGCAATCCATTAGCCCAGCTAGGAAATGGTATAATCGTGGATGTTCTAAACAAAAGTGTCGCAGTATGCATTCCGTCGAAATGTTTACAATAGGTTGGCAGGTCAACTATAAATCCATTTTCAATACTTGTTGATTTACGATTAGTTAAATAATGAAATTCATTTAATATATTTATTTCGACTTCACTAGGTCTGTGTTCGTATATTCTTCTGAAATTATGGGAACAAAAACTTAAAGAAGTGTCTAATTCCATTGCATCAAACTGCTTTTGTAACTTTTGAGGGTCTGTCCAGTAATCATCTCCCTCGCACATTGCGATGTATTTACCCCTTACAGCTCCCAATGCAAATCGAGTTACACTTCCATCTTTTTTAGAGTATTGATTCTCTGTCTGATAGATGGGATGAAAAAGGTTTGGATAATTGGCCTCATACTCTCTAATAATAGAAGCAGTGCTGTCTGTTGACGCATCTTCGTGCACTATAATCTCAAATGGAAAATTAGTTTCCTGCATCACAAAGCCATCCAAACACTGTCTGATATATTTTTCATGATTATAGGCTAAACACACTATTGATACTAAAGGGCTCAATGCTATAATGGTTTTACAGTGTTAGTAAATTCTTTTGCAGGGTTCCCATACACTTTCTTACCAGACGAGATGCTCTTTACAACGTTCGACGCCATACCTACGAAGCAGTTGTCTTCGATGTTAATATAGTTGTTGAATGTTGCATTAATCCCAAAAAAGTTGGCATTGCCAATTGTGTTGTTACTACCTATTACATTGTGTGCTGCAACAAAATTATAGTCGCCAAGCACTGTATCATGCCCAACAAGTGAATTAGAGTGAACCGTACAATGATTACCCAACGCCGCATTCGCGTTAACTACGGTGTTTGCCATAATAGCTGTTCCAAAGCCTATTCTGGCGCTGTGGGAAAGTATAACAGATGGGTGCACAAACTTGGCAAAACGCTCTAACGGAATTTGATAGCTGTCGAGCAATTCTATTCTCTCCTTCATTAAATCAGGGCGGAACAGCTGAAATATAAATTTCACATTCTCTTCTTGCTCAAACATACTATACACTTCGTTAGTTTTACCAACTATAGGAAATCCATTTATTTCGGCTCCATAGGCAGGGTCATCAAATGCGAAGCCCAGTAGTTCCACTGATGCTCCTTTTTTTTGTGCATCAAATATTTGCTCTGCTACCACTACAGCACTTCCTTTTCCACCTATAATGATTATTTTTTCCAATTTCTATTTTATTAAATCAAGAATTTTATTCATTTCTTTCAGGCCATATCTTTGGTCTATTGGCAATGGAACAATTTCGTTGACCAATTTATGTTCCAGTTGATTTGGCTTAACCCATTCTTTTACATTGGGCCAGTAAGTTGCGCAATAAATTCTGCTCGCCTGTAGTTTTTGTTTCAATAAAGTACCATCCTTAATCCATAGCGGATAAACCATCGGAACCTGCCCATCAGGTTTCGCAATTGTCAATTGATTCAAGCTCTTTAATTCTGTGTGCAAGGTATCATAATTTTCTAACCTGCATGTGGCAATTAGACCATAATCTATTGATGAAAGTATCTTTTGAGTCAAATTTGACATCTCTTTAATACCTTCTTTATCCAAAGTATGGTCATTTTGGACATAATCAGCATATCCAGCCTCTGCTCCCCCTTCATGTCTTTTTACAAGATGACTAAATCTATGTTGTGATACACTCCGCTCTATTTTTTCTTTCAATAAATCTGTTGAATACAGATAAGCTCCATCCGGCACGCCTACAAATTTACGGGCAGAGTAGAATGTATCGATCCCTTTGATTGGCGCAGAGAAAAAAGACTGGGCATTGTCCACAATCAGATTACGCACTCGGCCTGCCAAAACAGTTATAAAATTGTCCTTAATGCCAAAGTAATTGGTGTAGAGAAATGCTTCATGAGCCTCTAAAATTTCATAGTTGAATATAGGCTCGAGGTTGGCATCAATCTCGTAAAAAACGTATGCTACTCTGGCTCGCTCAAAAGCCTGTAGCAATACATCGCAGGTAAAAAAGGGAATAAACACCTTTTTATATCTTTTAACCTTAAGTATGTACTCCAAGGCATTTCTTGCCGCGTTAAGGCGAATCGCAGTGCTATGAAACTCTTGCGAAACACCTAATTCCAGCTCGAAATATCCACCAATTGCATCCATCATTTTAATTGGTACTCCTTTAGCATTGTATGTACTGTTGCTTCCGAATTAAACATCATTACATCGATTATCGATAACCATGGTACAAAATCGCCACTAAATTGGCTATATTGTATTGGTAGCGATTTGATAAAATCGAGTTGTATGCCCTGCTTTTCAAACGATTCTTTGCTGTAAAGTTCTTCGCCTCCCGACGCGTTGATGTATTGCTTCGCACTTTCTGTTTTACAGATATCTATTAATCGCTCTTCCCTTGGTAAGCCCTTATTACAGTAATCTTTTGAGGCGACAGTAAAGCGTGTATTAATACCCAAGGCATCTGAAACAGCGGTAACACTTGCAATAGCGAGATTGCTGATACTATCATGCCCGCCCTCTAATACTTCCCTAATCAAATTGTAAGTATTATCAAAATAAGGCGCCTTTTTATAGTTCAGATTAAGTGTTACCAGCAATTTTTCTTTCCAGGTATTGTATAGGCGGGTATTTATACGGGTTTCATTTATTAGCTTGAAAGAATCGGCCTTTTCTATCGGAACGGTAACCATAAAATCTGACTTATTAACCAGGATACGGTTACGGTTTATCCAGCCCTGCTTGATATAATTCACATCGTCATAAAACACAAACTTATCAACAGCATTGATAAGTTGAAAATAGCCGATATACGGAAAAAAATAGGGTTGCATTACTGCTATATTCATTTCCCTTTAGTATTGATTGATGTTTAATAAAAATGTAGCATTGCAATACAACACTTCAAATTATGAATAGATTCTGATGCTGACAGCAAGTGATACAGGAACAAATATGCTCACTTTAGTGCGTAATAGTCGAGGCGATGTGTTGCATCTTTTCAATGGCGGCTTTATCTAACTCAGCTGAAAATAATAGTTCCTGATGTGCTCTGATAATTTCTATCGGCCAGTTCCACCATTTTATATCCAACAAAATCTCTACCGTTTTTTCATCAAATCGCATTTTCAACTTTTTAGCAGGAACACCAGCCACAATCGAATAGGGCGCAACATCTTTCGTTACAACTGCTCCAGCACCTATCACGGCTCCATCTCCAATTGTTACGTTTCTTAATATAATTGCATTTGTTGAGATTAGAACATCATTACCTATGATGCATGGCGGGTCATTAAATTTGCCTAAGTTATCGAAACTCCCTGTATCCATCAACTGAAACCTCCACTTTGGCAAAGTAGAAGTATTAGTATGCTCATGGTCAGCTCCCCCAATTGAAACATTCCAACTTATGGAACAAAAATTGCCTACCACAGAGGATAAAATCATCGATCCTATTCCTGTATATGAATATTTGCCTACTGTAGATTTTAATATATAGTTCCTTCTATTTATAGCAGTCCCATCGCCTATATTGGATTCTGTTATTACTGAATCATTACCTACAGAAACCTTACTTTTGATACTGCTATCTTTTACAGAGGCTCCATTATAAATTTTAATGTCATTTTCCAAAGCACAATTTTGAACTATTGCGTTAGGGTGGATCTGATTATTTAATTCCATTATCACTGTTTAACTTATATTCAAAAATAGACTCCACAATAGACTTCATTTCATATTTAGGCTTCCATCCAGTTTGTGTATAAAAAACAGATGAGTCTAACTTTATTTCAATATTTGTATCTGACGGTTCTTTTAAAATTTCAACATCCCTATTATATGAGCGAGCAACTTCCTTTACAACGTCTGCAATCTCCTGAATAGAGTAGCTTTGCGTAAAGCCCAAATTATATATAGGCCTCCAATTCTGAAAATCAACTTTTAGTAGCTCAATAATTCCAGAGACAGCATCTCTCACATCCAATTGGGAAAAGGTAAGCTTACCATCTACTATTCTTAAAGGCTGGTTACTAAAAGCATTATCCACGAATTTATTTACCATACGGGATTCTGTATAAGCACTCAAAAGTCCGGCTAATCTAATACTCGTCACATGCGTACTTTTATTTTCAGATAGACTAATCGCCAACAACTCAGAGTAATATTTTGCTGTCCCGTAGATAGTGTTAGGGGCAACTTCTAGCTCTTCTCTCCAAATTGGTGGTATTTTCCCGTACACCTCTTGGCTTGATATGTTAATCAAAGCAGAAACTTTGCTTTCAATCACACGAGAAAACAGTTTTTCGGTAAACAACAGCGATTTAGCAATTTCCTGACCCCCTTTATATGCTCTTGCAAATGCACAATGAATTACTACGTCCATTGTTTCCAATGGCAGCACACCATTTTCCCATTCGTCAAGGTTATAAGTTTCAACTTTTTGGCCAAATTTGGCAATAACTTTTTCTTTGCTGCTGCTTAGTGCAAATACATTGTAGTTGGTATGCTGCAACTGGTTTATAAGCTCTGTAGCTAAAAAACCTGTGGCGCCAGTAATAAGTATGTTATTGTTGCGATTAGTCATAATAGCCTATAAGTTCGTTTGTATTATATACAGGTAGTAACATACTCTTACCATTTTCGTCAAGTATAGTTATTTTATCATGAACCATATCCATGACCTCTTTCAGCCTTTGATTATTTGGTGCAGCTATAAAAACACGTGCAACCACCTGCCTGAGTGTACCTAAAGCCGCCGCTTCTATTTCATCTCCTTCCTTGCAGGCAAATACTATATCGACAACTTCGCTTAAAGCCCTAACCTCCTGCTCACCTCCTATTTTGCTGATTTTACCTGGAAAAGCAAGAAATGTAATATTACATCCCACACTATTTTCAACTCTACCGATACTTGCCTTATCCTGCATTTTACCCGTCAGGGCAAAGTTAATCATCATTTCCAGCGAATTATAACCCTCTATTGCTTCGACAACATGGTATTCCAAAGAACCTGTTAGACGAAAGCCCATTTCATAAAAAACAAAATTACTATCCTCGACAAATGACTGTATAAAGATTACACCATTTTTAATTCCGATATGGTTAAACATCCTTTTTACTTTCTCATCAATGGTGGCTTTATACTGCTCAGAATATTTTGAAGGAAAGATATAGGCATTAGGAAGAGGAATTACCCCATCAGCAAAAAATGCCGTGTGCCTGTCTGATACAGCCGAAAGACGCACATCGCCGTCATCTACCACATAAAATATTGTGGCCTCTTTACCTTGCATGTAGCGCTCTACCAACACTTCTTTCCTTTCAGAGAACGATAGCGCATTTTCAAGCTTTGATTGATATTCATCTGCCGTTTTGCAGATGGTTACTCCTCTCGCCCCGCTATTATCTATCGGCTTTATTAGAATCGGATAAACGAAAGATTCGAAATCCGATATTTTGTATTCCTCTACCACCGGGATATCGAATTGCCTGCACAAGCTCTTGAACTTGAACTTATCTGTGGTATATTCTACCTGATTACCCGAAATATAGCAAGGGAGATTTGCTTTCTCACAAATCTCCTGATAATAAGGCAGTAATATGTCTACAAAACCGGTCAATACGCCATCCACCTTTTCTTGTTTTATAAGCGCTACCACAGCATCAACATCTGTCGCACTTACCATAAAACTTTTGTCAGCAATCCTTTTCCCGGGTGAGTCTGGTAAATAATCTGTTACCAGCACTTCTACACCCATTGCCTGTGCTTTTTGAATAATCTGACCAGACAAATCTATTCCACCTAAAATAAGTAACCTCTTTTTATTCATTTTTCTGTTTCCCCTGTTTTAAAAAACTGATTCCGATATACTTCTTTCCCTCTGCAAGTATTAACTACTAAAGCACTAAAGGGGTTAGGTTAGTAATAAGCTCTATAAATCTGAACTAATAACCGCCAATTTCAATATATTTAGTTGTTCTGCATTCTTAATATCAAACGGCATATCATATCCACCTCTTCCGGCGTCAGCTCAAAATACAAAGGCAGGCAAAGCATTCTTTTAGCAATATCATCTGTGATTGCCATGGCTGTCTTTTCAAGATAAGGTAGTGTGCTTGCCAACGAAGGATAAAAATAGCGACGCGTAAATATTTCAGACGCATCTAATCGCCTCTTTATCTCTAACAATAGTTCTTCGCTTTCCAATATTATAGGGTAATAAGCATAATTAAGAGTAGCATCTTTGTGCCAAGTTTGCTTCTTCGCTTTTAAGTTCCTGAGATTCTTATCATATAATTCCACCAACATTTTACGCTTTACATGTATTGCTTCGATATAGTGCAGGTTCGCCAGTCCCATAGCTGCATGAAATTCAGAATTTTTACCATTAATTCCCAATTCGGCAAAACTATCATGTCCTGAAATGCCAAAATTACGGATGAACGCTAATTTCTTCAGCAAGCCGGCATCTTTAGTAATTATTAAACCGCCTTCAGTGCTATGGTAAAGCTTGGTTGCGTGCAGCGAGCAAGTGCTGATGTCTCCATATTCGAAAATAGACTTGCCATTTACCTTTACGCCAAAAGCGTGCGCTCCATCATAAATCACCTTCAGATTGTGCTTACGTGCAATTTGCTCTATAGCTTCTACATCACAAGGATTGCCATATACATGTGTTGCTAATATAGCTTTTGTGTTTTCGGTAATTGCCTCTTCTATTTTGCTTGGATCAATATTAAGCGTTAGCGAATCAATATCTACAAATACAGGATTGCAGCCCTCCCATACAATACAGCTGGTAGTAGCAATAAAGGAGAAGGGGGTAGTGATAATATCACCCTGAATATCCAACGCTTTAATAGCCATCTGCAGTGCTACAGTACCATTGGTAACAAATAGCAGATGATTGGAACCAAGATGATGCTTGAGCTTCATTTCCAAATCGCTGGCAAGAGGCCCCATATTGGTAAGCCATTGTCTTTTAAAAATATCCGCTACGTATTGCTGATACTTTTCAAGCTCAGGTAAAAAGGGTTTAGTAACTGGTATCATTTTATATTCTTTTTTGGGAAATATTTTTCACTAAATTCCAATTTTTTTTAAGAAAATTCTTATCAAGCATAAAAACTATGCCTATATACACTAGTAGGGTAACTAAAGAGTTAAATATTATCTTAACACTATTTGCAAAACCCTCAGTAAATCGAGAGCATAACACTGCAACTATTAGGGCGATGGCAGCAGCAATAAATATAGGTGTCATGTCTTTCAGCTGTTCGATTGTTGGGTAATTGATTAACTTTCCGCTATGCCATGAATTGATAAAGAATGACAATACCGTTACCAGAACCTGACCATAGAGCAACCCGTATATTCCCCATCTTATGCTGATAACCACAGTTATTAACACGACAATCTTCTTTATTATTTCTAATTTCAAAAAAAGGTCACTTCTACCTTTAACCTTAAGTATGTTTAAATTATAAGAATGTATTGGAAACAATATTCCTCCAATACACATGATTTGAAAATATGGAGCTGCACTAATCCATTTATTGCCGTATAATAACGTAAAAATCGAACTGGCATTGACAGAAAAAATAATCATCAATAATGCTACTCCAAAGAGGACAGACAACATCATACTGCGATAAGCATTTTTCAATCTCGGCAAATCGTTTTGAATTTTCGCAAATGCGGGGAATGTTACTTTATCCAATGCCATAGAAAGGTTAGAGATTGGAAGCTGCCGAAGCTCAAAAGCTCTATCATAGAGCCCAAGTTGAGTTATAGAAATACTTTTACCTATTACTAATTTATAAATATTATTAAAAAAAGTATTCAACAGCCCTGACAATGTAAGCTTATAACCATAGGTAATATGATATTTAATACGTTCCACTCGAAATTCCAAAGTAGGCCTCCATGACGAAGCTACCCAGTGGAAAATTGTATAAAGGGATATTCTTATGATATTCATGAACACTATGCTCCAGACGCCAAAGCCATATCTAGCAAATAAAAGCCCACATACTCCTGCTATAATGACGCTAGGAAGCTGCAAAATCATCTGAATTTTAAACTTCAACTCCCTCGTGAATATTGTATTTTGAATAGAGAAGAAAGACTGGATCAAAATTGTAACACCCAACACTCTAACAATAGGTTTCAGTAGCGGTTGGCCAAAAAAGCTCGATATTAAAGGGGCAACAGCAAACAGCAATAAATAGATTACTGCACTCACAATGATATTAAAAAAAAACACAGATGAATAATCTCCAGATTCTAAATCTTTATTTCTCAATAGAGAGGATGTCATTCCACTATCCACCAGACTTTGACCAATGCTAAGAAATATCTGAATCATTGCTATTAATCCAAAGTCGCTTGGTGCTAATAATCTTGCCAAAATCAACATAACAATAAAGTTGACTGCTTGCACGCTAAGCATTTGGACAAAAGTCCAGCTTATACCCAAAAAAGTTTGTTTACCTAGAGACAATGCATTTATATTTAGCTAACTGAAGAAGAAAGTATCACACGAAAGAAATTAGCTATAGATAAATAAGCGACAGACAAAAACAAACCTAGCAAAATAGATATTATTAAAACGAGTACTAACTTCAGACCTGAAGTTTCTAAAGGATATTCTGGGCGATTAATAATCTGAATTATTGGAGTCTCCTTACTTAAAGCTAATCTAGTAGCTTCTAAGTTCTGAAGTGAAGAAACGTACATGGATGAAGAAATTTCCGATTGGACTTGGTTTTCCTTCGGTGAAACCTGCAACTTTGATCTCAGGGGATTAGCATAAGGAACAGCATCTACTGAGTAAGCAACATTTGATATATCCCCCTCCATCCTACGTCGAAAGCTATCTGTTTTAGTTTCCAAAATCTCTATTTCTTTTAGAAGATTTTTAGTTTTCGACTGAACATACAAATTATTTGCATTTTTTACAATAACTTCTACAAATAGTTTTGAAAGAATTTCGTTTTTAGATTTGAATTCAACACCAATGATATTAACTGTTTGATTTATGGTATTTACAGTAAGGTATTCTTTCTGAATCAGCTTGATACAATCTTTAATTACAGAGTTTTGCAACCTAGATAAAGATGCCGCTTCATTATTTCTATTTTTTTCAAATTTAACCTGTGCTTTTGGAGATTTCTCATCTTTATATTTATCATCAAGTTCACTTTCCTTCAAAAACATATTAATCAACAAATTACTAGAGCTATCTGGCAGACTAACGCTTTCTAATAAAGTAGTCTTGAGTATATTAGGAGAAGTATAAAGCCAAATAATATTTTCCGAATTCGAAAATAAGCCAACAGAATTTGTAGGATTGACGTTTTGCAGAAATCCGGGTAATAAACCAGCTCCACTTGCGGTTTCGTCACCTAAAACGAAATCTAATTTTCCTACAAATTTTTTTTCAGAAAAAAGAAAAATTACAAGTCCTAATGATAAACAAGCCACAACACTCACTAAAATAAACTTCCATTTCGATATTAAAAATTTAATCCACGTTACAAAGGAAATGGTAAGGTCTTTAATAGATAACTCTTTTGAAGCCATGTTGAAATATTTCTTATATATTGAGACGGGAATATTCTAAGTCAATAATGAAGTGTTTGTTAATTCTTATTTACACTAACAATACCAAAGATAATAGCTGCCAATGATGCCATACTGGTACCTAAGCCTATCCATGCTTGTGCCGGCATAGGTTCCCGCTCTTTTTTACGTGGTTTATAAGGTACGAATATCTCTGCTCCTGGCTCTACCTCTGGGTATTTTTTGCTGAATAAATAGCTACGCGTTGCTTTCGTTTGTCCACTCGCAAGAATTACATTCACATTCTTCTTTCTTGCATCTTCAGTAAAACCACCGCTATATTCCAATATGTAATCTTTGGCTGTCATTCCCGGACGAAACACTGCAGTCGTCGGCCAAAGCACTTCTCCACTTATTTTTACTGTTTGTAATTCACGTGGGATATTTATGATATCACCATCCATCAAAATCAAATCCTGCGAACTACCCGGATGCTTTAAAGCATATTCAAAATCTATCCCTACAAAATTGTTACGCTCCAGTTGTGAGCTTAAATCGAGCTTACCTGTTTGACCATCAGTCGCCTGTAATTGCTCCTGCGCCATTTGCTCGCGTTTAACCCGTGCTATTTTCCTATCTGTTCTTGTTTCTACATAGTCCCCTCTTTGGAAAGTAGCTCCTTTTAAATAGGCAAAATCGGTAAATCCGTCCACACGCTTGATCAAATCTGATAAGCGCTCCTCTTTATTGAGCATCGTGTAAAACCCCGGCCGCATCACTTCTCCTTCAATCCTTACAACCTGAGCTTTTACGAAACCGGGCATCATATATACCGAAACGATATCATAAGGCTCCAACTTAAACTTAGACTCAGCAAGGCGCAATTGCGGATCTACATCGATTGTAATAATTTCCGCAAGCTTAGCATCTTTTTTCCTTCTGTCGCTATCTCTAACTCTACGGGCTATTTCAATTCTTTGCATGTTTGCTCCATCTGTGAATCCTCTTGCACGCAGTACTAAATCTTCTACAGTCATCCCTACATTGTACGCAAATGAGCCGGGCTCTCTTACCGCACCTCTAATGCTTACACCAAATGACTCTGCTATATCAAATGCACTTGGTATGGTTACTACATCTTCACGCTGAAGCACTATATCTTCATCTGTACCATCTACTATCCCTTTTACGAAAAATGGTATCACCGCCATACTATTGTCGTCATTCAAGCGGGTGATGTAACCGCGCTCCGGATAAGCATCCTCTTTCAAACCATCTGCATTAGTAATCAAAGTCTTCAAGGTAGGATTACTTTCGAGCTCAAAGGCTCCCGGACGAAACACAGCGCCATTGATAACAACTCTATTTTCAAAGCGATCCAAAATTCGAGAAACCACAAACTGATCACCTTTGAGTGGAATGTAATTGTCGAAGTCCTGAAAGCCTACATCCTTAACCCTATATTGCTTATCTGTAACCTGTGTTACTTTTATGATGCTGGTGTAAGCCTGATCAGTAAAACCACCTGCAAACCGAATCAGTTCACTCAGTGATTCTCCCGGCATCATTTCAAAAAAAGCCTGACGCTTTACATTTCCCTCCATGCTTACGCGGGTCTTGTATTCCGGCACACGAATAACGTCGTCGTCTTTAAGTGTTACATTACTACTCAGGTCGCCCCGTAGTAAATAGTCATATACATCAATAGTAGCAAATAATTGATTATCGCGTATCAGCTCTATATTACGAAAAGATCCGTTGTAAGAAATACCGCCAGACTCGTATAAAGCATTGAAAACTGTAGTAACAGAAGATAGCGAGTAATTGCCCGGCTTGCGCACCTGACCTAATATGCTGACTCTGATAGTGCGAATATTACTTAGTGTTACAGACACATCTGTCCCTCTGCCAATGGCAAAATTATGCTGTCTCAATCGACCCTTAATAGCCTCTGTCGCATTTTCAATGGTACTGCCACCTACGTATAATTTACCCATACCTGGCAGCATAATAGCCCCCTCAGCGCCTATTCCCAAGTCCCAACTTACTACAGAATTACCTGTCACATCGATTGAAAGTTGGTCACCAGGACCTAAAACATAATTAACGGGGGTAGGTCGATTGGCGCTTGTTGAAGATGAAAAATTGTTAGCAAATACATCGTTTCCAAAAATAGGTAGGCCACCTGCATCATCAGCGCTGGCTTGTCTTTTGCGGGTTTTATCCGGGTCTTCTGCTTCCGTGTCCTGCTCCTCGTCTTTGGCAGTTTCTTCATCTGCCTTCGCTTCCTCTTTTTGCTCTTTTCCTGGAGCGTCTGTATTTTGTTTATTGTTATTTTGCTGGTCAACCAACTGCTTCACCTGCTCAGGTGTAAGATTATTTGGTACAGTTGTTGGCAAAGGGTTTGGTGTGGTCGGAGCCGGCGTACCCGAAGGTATTGGCTGCGGAGTGGCAGGCTGCTGTGCGTGTGCAGACAATTGCTGTAATAATGCAATGCACAAAAACAGTACAGGCAAGGATAGAACATTTCTTCCCTTACTAGTTGAAAATAGTCGCTTCAATGACGTAGGCATGCGTGATAGATTCTTTTTATACTTTGGGCACAATAAAAAGTGTGCAAAGCTAATATAATTTCCTGTAATGGATTTTCGACTTAGTAAAGGAAACCTTAATTTTTATTATCTCAAATCCCTATTCCGTAATGCAAAAACCCTTCTTCTTTCAATTGCTCGTTGCTGTAAATGTTGCGTCCGTCTAATATTACCGGGTTTTTCATCAGTCCTTTTATACGCTCCCAATCAGGCAGGCGAAACTCACGCCACTCGGTTACTAATAGCAGTGCGTCAGCACCTTCCAATACTTCATACTCATTTTCAGCATAGGTAATTTTGTCGCCAAAATGCTTCTGGGCTTCTTCCATCGCAATTGGGTCGTACGCTTTTACGATAGCGCCTGCCGTCAACAATTCATTTATAACATTGATAGATGGCGCATCGCGCATATCATCGGTTTGCGGCTTGAAAGCCAAACCCCATATTGCAATAACTGTGCCAGATAAATCGGCGGTCAATACCTTCTTCAGCTTTTCTACCAAGCGCGTTTTTTGGCGGTTGTTTATTTGCTCTACGGCTTCTAACAAAGCTAATGGGTGTTTTTCCTGCTCTCCCATTTTAATCAGCGCTTTCACGTCTTTGGGAAAACAGCTTCCTCCATAACCGATTCCGGCATAGAGAAACTTGCTACCAATGCGCGGATCTGAACCGATGCCGCTGCGCACGTGATTGATATTTGCACCCAGTAATTCACACAAGTTAGCAATATCATTCATAAAACTAATACGCGTAGCCAGCATAGCATTTGCAGCATATTTAGTCATCTCAGCGGACGGAATGTCCATAAATAGTATCTGGAATCCGTTTAGCAAAAATGGCTTGTACAACTGCTCTATAATTTTGCGTGCACTGTCACTCTCTACACCTACTACTATTCTATCGGGCATCATAAAATCACGCACGGCTGCACCTTCTTTCAAAAACTCAGGATTGCTTGCCACATCAAACTCAACGGCAACACCTCTTTCTTTAATAGCTGCTGCAATTGCGTTCTTTACTTTTTGCGAAGAGCCAACGGGCACCGTGCTTTTGGTAATTACCACAGTATAGTCATTGATATATTCGCCTATTTCTTTGGCTACCGCCAATACATATTTCAAATCTGCACTGCCATCTTCACCCTCGGGCGTACCTACGGCTATAAAAATAGCTTCGGCACCCTCTATATTTTCTTTTAACGAAGTGCTGAACGCCAATCGGCCTTTGCTCACATTTTGCTTTACTACTTCTTCCAGTCCCGGCTCGTAAATAGGCAAAATACCTTTTTGCAGGTTTTCAATCTTCTTTTTATCAATATCTATACACACCACCTCAATACCAATATCTGACATACAGGCGCCGGTAACCAAACCTACGTAACCGGTTCCTACTACTACTATTTTCATGCAGTCAAAAGGAGTTTTTAGCAAAAAGGTCTTTGCAACAATGTTTCAAAGACCTTTCTTAATCAAATTATTTATTCAAAAATAAAACAAATTAAAATATCATTAGCTATGTGCCGGCTCGTGTAGTATATCCAGGAACTCGGTACTTGCAGACTCTATTTTATTTACGTTTTTATCAATCTGCGCACTCAGGTAATTATTGGCTACATAAGCCAGCAACCCGATAATCAAACCTACTGCGGAAGTGATCATTTTGGTATAAATACCACCGGCTATAACACCGATTTCAAATTTATTGGTATGCTGGATATTGCTGAACAAAACAATCATACCGGCGATAGTACCCAGAAAACCAAACATTGGCGCGATACCCGCAATAGTAGAAAGTACACCCAGATTTTTTTCCATTTTATATACTTCCAGCTTACCGGTATTTTCCATTGATTTCTCAATGTGGTCCATTGGTTTGCCTATACGGCTGATGCCTTTTGCGATTACCTGCGGCACGCTGCCTTTATAGTTGCGGCACAGCGACATCGCTCCGTTCATATTACCTTCCACTATTTTCTCGCGAATGCGTAGCATAAAATCATTCGGAGCTTTGCCTGCATTTTTAATTGCATAGAATCGTTCGAAGAAAATGTACACTGCCAGCAAGCTGCAAATACCCAATGGTATCATCAACACACCACCCTCTTTCAACAAATACCAAAGCGACAACTCTTCGGCAACAGGTGCGGGTGCCACAGGTACAGGTGCCGCTACTGCGGAATCGATAACTGCCTGCAAGAATAAGGTCAAAGACATATATTAAGTATAATAATTTTTCTTGTAAAATTTATGAGGGGGCAAATATACAAAAGCCATAATAGAATAAGACTTTCTGTACGGCTTTTTATGTCCGGTTGCAGAAAGTCTTAAACGCTTTTATACTTATTAGCCAATTACTCAGCTATTTCAACCAATTCAATATCGAAAACCAAATCTTTACCTGCTAAAGGATGATTGGCATCTAACACTACGCTTTCTTCTTTAACCTCTGTAACAACTACAGGAAAATGATTGCCTTGGTTGTCGCTCAGGTGCAATTGCTGGCCTATTTCCGGTTTCACATCAGCAGGGAAATCCGTTTTAGGAAACTCCATAATCATATCAGGATTAGCAACGCCATAAGCATCTGCTACCGGTATATTTACTGTTTTTTTGTCGCCTACCTGCATGTCTACCAGAGCGTCATCAAAACCTTTAATTACCTGACCGTTACCTACGGTAAATTGCAGAGGAGCACGACCTTCAGAAGAATCAAATGTTGTTCCGTCTGTTAATTTGCCGTGATAGTGTACATGAACCGTATCGCCCGCTTTTACTTTTGACATAATACTAATTTTATTAAGAAATGTATTTTTTTGAGGGTGCAAGGTATCTTTTTTTATTGATATAACGCCAGGCTTACAATAACGTTAACGCAGCCTATTTCTTGGGCGGCACCGTTCTGAAAATGACATCCCAGATAATAGAACTCACGCCAAAGCCCATTTGAGGGTATTTGTAATGATGTAAATGATGATTGCGCCACAGCGCTTTTAACTTTGCCGGAGGCGTAAAGGCATGAATAGCGTAATGCATGCTACCATAAACCAAATAGCCTATCAAAAAGCCTGGGAAGAACGCCAGCGCATACCAGCCCATCGCCAAATAAGCAATCGAAAAAACGACGGTAGCTGCTAAAATACTGGGTACCGGCGGCATAAACAGGCGCTCTTTATCCCTTGGATATTCGTGATGCACGCCATGCATCGTATAAATTACTTTTTGCAATCTTGGTCGCTCACTTACAAAGTGAAACACAAACCGGTGCATGATATACTCAAACAGTGTCCAGAATAGGGCGCCGGCAGCGAGGAAAAGCAGTAGCTTGCCGAGCGCTATTTCTTTGTAAGCATACCCGTAATAAAGCATAAATGCCGCTACCGGCAGGTACATCGAATAAATAACAATCGGATGCGTCTTGGTCATCAGTTCCATGTAATCTTGCTGAAAAAGCCTGCCCTGACCCTTATTTTTGATTTGCTGGATTTCCATAGTTGCTATTTTTTGTTTGTTGGTCGTTGAATCTAACATTGAAACAAATTAGTAAGCGAATGGTTGTTAACTTTGTATGTCTTCTCAGGTAAATACAAGATTTCACCTGTTTACCTATTCTATTAGACAGCTGCAAGGCTGCATTCCCTTTCTTGAAAATAATTTTGTTATTTTAGAAAAGAGTTATACTTTTGCCGTCCGTTTTAAGAAGCTGTGTAAAAACTTGTGTGTGAACGGAAGCTTACCTGTTTCGATTCTTAATTTCTTTTTTATAATTATATTTTTATGAAACGTACTTATCAACCATCCCGTCGCCGTCGTAAATCTGTACACGGATTTCGCAAACGTATGGAAAGCGCAAACGGACGTAAAGTGTTGGCTTCTCGTCGTAAAAAAGGACGCAAGAAACTTACTGTTTCTGACGAACTTCGTTTGAAATAAGATAATTTGTCTTATTCTATAATCTCCTATTCTACTAAGTATGAGTAACCACCGTACATATCAGCGGTTTACTCTACAGGCGGATGAAAGATTAAAATTGCGCAACGATATTGAAACGCTTTTCCGCCAAGGAGAGGCGTTTTCTGTTTTTCCGTTACGTGTCATTTTCCTTTTATCTCCCAATAGCACGGCGGGCATATCGCCGGTACGTGTCGGTTTCAGCATTCCTAAAAAGCGCATAAAGCTGGCCAATGGTCGCAATCGTATCCGCAGGCTGATAAAAGAAGCATGGCGATTGCAAAAGCATCCTATTTACAGCCAAATCCCCGCGGACGTGCAACTTCATTGCTTTCTGGTTTATACCGGCAGTCCTGTTGTTAAAGACTTTACATTGTACATGGCCAAAGAGGCCGTGTCGAAAGTGATGGGAAAGCTACTAACCAAAATAGCAGTGCAAAAGTAATTTAGGCTTTTGCGTAACGCGCAAAGCATACTGCATAGCTGGGATTTTCTTATATTTGCAAAGCATTTTTCTGCAAAATATATTTTACATGGATAATCAGATATTAGAGCAACAGTTCCAGGAGAAGATAGACAACGAATTGCGTATAGAGCCGAAAGACTGGATGCCGGAAAAATACCGCAAAACACTCATCCGTCAGATATCGCAACACGCACACAGCGAAATAGTGGGCATGTTGCCGGAAGGCAACTGGATTACCCGAGCCCCATCATTGCGCCGCAAGGCGGTATTGCTGGCAAAGGTTCAGGATGAAGCCGGACATGGACTATATCTGTATAGTGCTGCTGAAACCCTTGGTATCAGCCGCGACCAGATGCTGGACCAACTGCATGACGGAACTGCGAAATATTCTTCGATATTTAACTACCCTACTATTAGCTGGGCAGATATGGGTGCGATAGGCTGGCTGGTAGATGGTGCCGCCATTATGAATCAGGTGCCGCTATGCCGTGCATCATACGGACCATATAGCAGAGCGATGGTGCGTGTATGTAAAGAAGAAAGCTTCCATCAACGCCAGGGTTTTGAAATAATGCTGACATTGGCTAATGGCACGGATGTACAAAAGAAAATGGCACAGGATGCGCTTAACCGTTGGTGGTGGCCGTCTATAATGATGTTTGGCCCTACGGATGATAGCAGCCCGAATACCATGCAAAGTATGCAATGGAAAATCAAGCGCTTCAGCAATGATGACCTGCGTCAAAAATTTATTGATGTTACGGTGGAACAGGCGCGCCTATTGGGCTTGACTATTCCTGATGCTGATTTGAAATGGAATGAAGAGCGTGGCCACTACGACTTCGGTGCTATTAACTGGGATGAATTTTGGAATGTGGTAAAGGGCAACGGGCCTTGCAACAAAGAGCGCCTGGAAACCCGCAAAAAAGCCTGGGAAAATGGCGCCTGGGTGCGTGAAGCAGCTATCGCTCATGCTGAAAAAAGAAAAGCGAAGAAAGAGGCAGCTTGATTTTAAGTCAAAATTAAAAAGTCAAAAGTCAAAAAAATACATGAGTCAGTCTTTGAGAAAAGGCTGGCTTTTTTTTATTTCTAACTCCAAGGTGGAAAGTCAAAATTAGAACGTCAAAAAGGTCAAGTGTTATATAGGGAGGAAATAAAAACATCAATGACCATGGCGAGCGTTCAATCTATAGAAGATAAAGCAGGAAGAACTAAGCAAGACCAGGTTAGAAATAGCTTTGCTGGATTTTTTCATAAGCAAAAAGGCTGCACGAAGCAGCCTTTAAAGATATTCATAACTCTGTAAAACAAATTACTTTTTCGCAGTTTCGAGCAAGCCTGGATATAAAATACCATCTGCCGTAGGCAAATCAAAATTCAACAATTTCGCTATCAATGGTGCAATATCTTCGAGGCCCATCTGGCGCACAACAGCACCTTTGCGAATGCCTTTTCCGAATGCAACAAAACCAGTTTCTATTTCTTTAAAATCAGGATAGTAACCGTGTGTTCCACCTTGGGCGGCTTTTACCAAAGCACCGTCCGTACTGCTGCTAAACGTTACACCTTGCACCGGCGCCAATGCCAATACAGCATGTGGATCGGAGCCTACAGCGTCTAATTCTGCGCGCTCTACAATACGGAACATACGCTTTTCGCCTGCACTCATGCTGTTTAAAATCTCGCGCACTTTGGCTAAGGTTTGTTTATCATTTTTGTCTTTTAAATGCAAAAATGTAGAACCACCGCTGCTATGAAAAAATGCTTTCCAATTAGCTTTGTTATTATTGTCAATCAATCCTGCCTTTGCCAATAGCACGTTTGGTGCCAGTTGAGAGTGGATATCGACAAAACCGTGATCGCCGGTAATGATAACCGTGGTATTTTCTTTGATGCCGGCTTTATCAATTGCATCGAGAATGACTTTAATAGCATGGTCGGCTGAAGCTACAGCAGAACGAACCTTATCGCCATCGCGACCTTGCTCATGTTCAAAATGGTCAACATCCGCTATATGCACCGCTGTAAATGCCGGCTTATACTTCATGATTAAATAGGCCGTCATACGGGCGTTATTATCGTCAGAAGTAAAATACTGACCCGACATATCACCGCCTACATTTTTACTAATTTCTTCGAAAAGACCTGCTGGTGCTGCTTCTTTAGACATGCCTGCATAGATATCATTGCCGTCCTTATCACGTGGCAAAAACCAATACTCCGGCACACGATAAGTAATAGGTGCGTGCACGGTTACCGGCCACATCACACAAGCTGTTGAAAGGCCCGCCTTTTTTGCTTCGCTCCAAAGTGTAGGTACTTTTAGCGAATCATACTCCCAATACCAACGGCCAGTAGCGCCTTGCGGCTCCAGCGGCGTGTTGTAATAAATACCATGCTTCAATGGCTTTACACCAGAGATGATAGTGGTATGCGATGGATAAGTAACAGATGGAAATACACCGCGCACGCCATCGCTGTACGAACCCTCGACCATTCCCTGACGCACATGTACCATGCCCCAGGATGGGTCTTTATAAAATTCAGGACGGAAACCATCGACGCTGATTAATACCACGTGCGACTCCTGTGCCACTGCTATATGTTGAGCCAGCATAAACATGCCTATAACTCCAAGTATCTTTTTCATTAATTTTGTTGTTATTGATGCTGATTAATTATTGGCCTGCGCCTTTTGTATCTGCTTGTGCTTCTACGGTGTATTTGCTGGTAGCACTGTGTTTGCGGCCAAACATATCTGTCGCGCGCACTTCTATTTTATGTGTACCGGCATCGAGTTTGGTCATCATAGGCGCTGTCCACAAGTGGGTACAAGCCTCTGCATTGGACGGTCGGCGGCCTGGCATTAACTTTTGTGCATAATCCCAACGATGCAATCTGTCGAGAAATGTCGGGTCTGCATTCTCTACCCTACTCATTTTAACCCAGTCGCTATTATCTACCTTGCACTCTACTATATCGTTCTCGCCGCCCATAAAGAAGTTGGCATAAATAGCCGAAGAGGTGCGTTTGTTTTGTGCAACAACTTTAGGATTGAAAATATTAATCTGATGCTCTGCCGGCTTGCCTGCTACTTTATAGTCTATTACATATTGATTGCCATCGACACGCAGAAATGCATAACCCTTTGGTGTACCATCGCGCATAGTCGATACCGGCACGCCTTGCTCATTCAACTCACCAGAGTACCAGTCGCCGGAAGTTGTGCCTGCATTGTATTCGTGAAAAGGCTTGCTGCCATTCCAGCCATCTTCTTTGTTGTAAAAATTATGACGTTGCAAATGCGTATGCGCCGACATGGAAAGCACGTTTGGAAAGTCTTTCAGTATATCGAATAAACGTTGACGATGATCCAGAATGAAGGAACTATCTGAGCCGGTAAGCAATGGAATATGATAAGACAATACGATCAATTTATCTTTAGGAACCTGCTTCAAATCATTTGCTAAAAAAATCAATTGATCATCACGAAAGCCGCCCCAGTAGCCTTTTCCATCACGAGGATCGGGATAAAGAATATCATCTAAAACAATAAAATGTGCGTTGCCGTAGTTAAATGCATAGTTAGCAGGACCAAAGTTTTTCTCAAATGTTTCGTCTGCATGTTTATCTTCTTTGGCATCGTAGTTCATATCATGATTGCCCATCACATTGTACCAAGGCACACCTGCTTTTTTTACAACATCGATATAGGGCTGATGCAAATCAAGATTATCGCCAACCAGATCGCCAAGGCTGATGCCGAAGGCTACGTTTTTAATACCGGATGTCTCGCCAAGAATAGCCTTGTCAAAGTATTCTATCTCCTGCATGGTATAAGGTTGCGGATCGCCAAATACCAGTGCTGTAAACTGTGCAGCTTCATCAGACTTAGTCAAAGCAAAATCTACAGAAGTAGGTAATTTACCGGTAGGTGCAGCGCCCTTATATTTAAAATCTGCAGGAGCACCATTGGGCTTGTGTATATAATAATACTTTAGCTTATTGGTTTCATCAAGATGAAAGCTATAACCAGAGGGCTTTACAGCGAATATGATGTTATCATCGCCCACTGGCAAAACATAATTACCATCTTCATCGGTAACGACTACTTGCTCGCCATTGCTTACCGATACGCCGGCAAGACCTTTTTCGCTTTTATCAAATTTGTTGTTCTTGTTCGCATCAATATATACGCGACCTTTTGCTTCCTGCTGTTGTCCATAAGATGCGGACGCTGCAATCATGCAAAGCGCGATAGCATTTATTCTTTTCATTATGTTTTGTGTTAGTTTATTGCTTGGTTGGTTAGTGTAGTAAGCAGTACTTACTTAGTTAATTTGCGTAGCAATACGGGATTATCTGTAGTAATAAAATGTACATTCTGACCAATCATATTCAGCATAACAGCCTGGTCATTCACGGTCCACACATTTATAGTAAGGCCTAATTTCTGTGCTTCCTTAATCCACTCCGGATGTTGTTCGTAAGTCTTGAAATAATAGTCAAGCCCTGAAAAGCCCAACTGCTTTACTTCCTGGGGCGCTATATCGCCACGCAAATAGGCAACTGTAGCTTTGGCATCGCGGGCTATTATAGCCTTACAAATATCAAGGCTGAAAGAAATATACTCTGTATCTTTTACAGCCTTTTTACTTTTAACGATATCCATAACGGCGTTTACTGCACGTTCATCTGCCTCTTTAGATTTGTGTGGCTTTATCTCCAAAATAAGTTTCAAGCCTTTTGCGCTTTTAGCGGCGTCGAGGTATTGCTCGAGTGTAGGTATCGTTTCTCCGTTTGATAATTTCTGGTCTTTGATGTCGGCATAATTGCTGTGCTGGATATCAATACCATTAATGGTTTCATCGTGATTCAGTACCACTACGCCATCTTTTGTTACGTGAACATCAAACTCTGCACCGTACAACTTCAACTCACTTGCCTTTTTTAAAGAAGCAATTGAATTTTGCGCGGAGCCCTCTGTATCCCAATAACCGCGATGGGCAATGATTTTAGTCTTTGCTGCTGCATTCATCATAAAGCATAACGAAAGACCTAATATACCTATTACTTTCTTCATAATAATCGAAATGAATACTTAGTAAAAAAGCCCTTACTACAATATAGGCTGTAGTAAGGGCAAAAAAGATAGTTGATTAGAACGCGTAACGCAGCCCCAACTGCACCTGGAATGGATTACCATTCAGGTTAGACACGCCGGTTGTTGCATTTACGTTGTAATTATATTGTGTTGCTTCACGGTCAAAGCTCTTGATACTATAGATGTTTTGTTTACCAAGGTTTTCACCAACGCCCCATGATTTTTTAAACATATTCGACAAGTTGAAGATATCAACTGAAGCTTCCAATCCATGATTTTTGTAAATCTTGAATGTCTTAGCAATACGAACGTCAAACACGCCATAGAAGCCATTTACACCGCCGTTACGCTCTGCTATTTTACCCATGTTATCGTTGATATAATCTTTCACGCTTTGGTTAGCATTTGGATTGTTCAGGATATTCTGGATACCTTCACGCAAGTACTGCGGTGTGCTTGGGTTATTAGGGTCATAGATATAGGCAAGGTCATTTGAAGATACGAAGTCACCGTTCATATTACCGCTCACAGCAAGTGAGTAACGTGTACCTGCAAGACCGCTGAAACGAAGACCGGCAGAAATACCCCAGATGCTTGGTGCAGTAGCATAGAATACTACTTTATGACGGAACTGATTATCAGAATAAGACATGCGGTTAAGGTTACGCGGATCATCTTGAACCATTAAAGATAAAGTTGCTGTGTTTGCTACGTTACCGTTGTAAGATGTATTGTCTTTAGTATCGTTCCATGTGTAAGACACGTTGATTTGTCCATCACGGAAATAGCGGTAAGTACCATCTACTACAAATGTGTAAGAGTTAACTTTACCATCGCTGTTCATTTCCAATACACGGCCTACTTTATTTGTCTTACGGCTATTCACCCAGTTAGCAGCGCCATTGTTTACGTTGATGCTTTCTGATGGTACATACACACCACGATTTGCCTCTGATGCAATGCGGAAGTAAGGATTCTCCACCATGTTGCGGTCAACATACATATAGTTGTTACGCGCCCATGTACCATAACCGCTGATACCTACACGAAGGCGACCGGTAAAGAAGTGATTGTAAGAGAAGTTAGCTTTATAAACAGTAGGTACTTTAATATCCTTGCTATTTGTGTTGATGGTAACCAATTTCTCAACATTCGGATTGTTGATCAAATCACGACCTGGAGCGGTTGACGGATCATTGCGATAGTCTGCGAAGTTAGGATTAGGCATTAACGCAGGATTTGTAATATCCACACCCGCAATACGTGTACCGTCAAACAACATGTTATTCAACATGGAGTAAGGGTTAAGGTTAGAACCGAAAATACCGGCACCAAAACGTACTACGTCTTTACCTTTTTCATCAACGTTCCAATTGAATTGGATACGTGGCTGTATCTGAAGTGTATTGATGCTATTGTCTGTAGAAATGCCCAATTCGTCAAATACTACCTGATTGAAATTTGCTTTGTTCAAATAGCGGGTATTGTCAATACGCAAGCCTGCAACCATCTCGAAACCGCGCGCCAGCTTGGTTTCCATTTGACCATAGATACCGGCAGCTATATTATTTACAACAGTATTTTCTTCATCCGTCATGTATACATCACGTGCGTAACGATACGGTGTCATGTTGTTGAAATTTTCCAGACCAGTGAAATAGAAACGACCGTTCATCTCACTACCATAGCGGAAGTTCATCGTAGTGTACATAAGGTCTGCACCGAATGTAAACTTGCTCTTACGTGTATTGTAGTAAAGGTTGTTTACAAGCTGCACTACATTACCTCTAAACCACTCCGGCGCAAAACGCTGACCACCCATTTGAATAGAGTTGTAGTATTTTTTATCGCCATCGATAGACTCTACGTTTTCTACAATCGCACGCGGAATACTTTGTGCACTTGCATCAATACCAGCCACATTGTGCATTACATCTGTGCTCTCATAGAAGTGCTGTACTTTCAATTCATTCGTAAGGCGCGGATTGATAGAAGTACGCAATGAAGCCATCAAGCTATTATTAATATTTCTTCTGTTTACATGCGATTCAAACGCATTGATTCCAGAGTTATCTCCCTCTTGCTGATTATCCATATCGTAAATAAAGTTGTTACGAATGGTCAATAGGTTGGTCGGATTAATCTGCCAGTCAATACGGGCAAATCCAGCATCCGTTTGCTTTTTCTTATCGAAAGCACCAAATAGGTTGCCTGAGTTGAAACCATATTTCTCACGTGCAATGCGGGTATATTCATCCAGGCTTTCTTGTGTAACACGGTAGCGGCCTATATCTGCTGCATTTTGAATATCTGCGATGTACAGCGGACGCGCATCTGCCTGATGATCCCATGCGATAAAGAAGTGCGCACGGTCTTTAACGATGGCGCCACCCAATGAAGCACCATACTGATATGTAGAGAATTTTTGAGAACGCTCAGAACCATTCAGGTTGTAATTGCTCGATAACCAGTCGGTACGCGCATAGGTAAAAGCGCTACCAGAAAGAGTATTGGTACCAGACTTAGTTACAGTAGTAATGCTACCACCACCACTGCGACCGTTAGCTACGTCATACTCATTGGTTACTACTTTAAACTCGCGAATAGCCTCCATAGAGATAGAATAGGCACCACCACTATTACCACCGGCAATCGTACTACGCGACGTCATACCATCTACCGTATAGTTGGTAGACGATGCAAGCTGACCGGCAAGTGTACCACCATTACTGACAGGAGAAAGGTCGATGAGTGAAGAGAAGTTACGGCCGTTAACAGGCAGCTTGGTCAACTCTTTAGAAGTGATGGCAGTAGATGCACCCAACGTCTTAACTGAGCTGCGCAAATCGTTACCAACAATGCTTACTTCTTCCAGTTCGTTAGAGTTTGTTTTAAGCGAGAAAGTAACAGTTACCTCATCACCATAGTTAAGTGAAAAGCCTGTTTTCTTTTGGTCGGCAAAGCCAATGTAACTAACAGTAACTGTGTAAGGCGAACCTAATGGTAACTGTTGAAATGTGTAATCCCCTTTTTCATTTGTAAGCGTACTCGTCTGGAATCCGGTAGATTCGTTACGAACGGCTACTGTGGCGCCTATTACGGGGCCTGCCGCTTCTGTAACATTACCTACAATGGCAGCTTCTGTACCCTGTGCCCAACCCGATACGTTGAACATGAGCAGCAGTGCCAGCAGCACCAGTAAAGGTGTAAATTGCTTTTTCATTTTGTTGCTTTTTTGGTTTGTGTGTTTGCTTGTTTATTTGTTCTGAATTTTAAAACATAGGTATGGCTTGTTGCTGTCAAATGCGGTTTACAGCAATCAATCTAAAAACAATCTTGTAGTACTATTTTATAGGTCGAGCGACTTTTCTATTCCTGCTACAATGCGGGAAGAGCTTTTGCGGCTGAGGTCTTTCATCTTGTCGAGTGATACTAAATCGATGAGCGAAAAATATTGGTTCCCGTTGTGAACTTCTTTTTTGTCTTTATCAAACAAAGAATAACTGATGATGTAAAATACCGTACGCATCGGTTCTACCTGGCGTTTCAGGTAATGTTGGTTCAATACCAATACATAGTCGGCATTGTTTTTTTCAAATATCTCTTTCCATTCTGCATCGCCTACCTGTGCTACACTGGTGCTACATTCGTCGCCCTCTCCATCCACGCTTATCTTTCCGGCTACAGCATCTATCTCTGGTGTAGAGCCAGATACAAAGTGGCAAAGGCTTTTGGGTGCAACGGTAGAGATGTTAGCCGCTATAATTTTGTTATAGCTATAGTCCACGCTATCCGCGTCCAATCCCATTTCTTTAGCAATCAAATCATCGTAGTAGTAGTTAGACTTCACATTGTCGTTCAACCCCACTATCAGCACATTCGCAGGCTCTGCAGCAGCACGCGTTCCTTTGTTCTTTTTTGCAAAAGACAACATGGGTGCCATCGCAGCAACTAAGATTAATGATACTTGTACAAAACGCTTCATAGCTCTATATTTTTTGCAAAAGTACCCGCGCTATATTACGCCTTCATTAAGGTAGCATTAACCTTTGTAAACATTGGCTATTATTGGAAAATAGCCACAGCAAACGCTTTCATGACATTTGTCAAAACAAAAATGCCATGCTCTGTTAAAAAGCATGGCCTATAATTTCAACTTCTATCTTTATATTAATTCATCAACAACTTATAGCGAATAATACGCTTGATAGATTGTTCCAGTTGCGTGGCGAGTTCGCCTTTTGTATCAAGTGCTTTGGCTATTCTTGCATTAAGTGAGCGCGCATCTTTCGGCATCAATACTAAATCTACACCTGCCTGCACCGACTTCCAGTCTGCATCGCCTACCTTGGCAGCAGCTACCATGTTCAATGCGTCGGTGGTAATAATACCTTTAAAGCCAAGTTCTTTGCGTAGCAAATCAGTTACAATAACCGGCGACAAAGTTGCAGGCAATCCGTCGGTATCATACTTGTCATTGTTCTTTACCACGATGTGCCCTACCATTACAGAAATAGGCGGCTCGGCAGATTGTATTATTTTTTTGAAAGTAGGCAGCTCTGTTAATGCTCCGTTGATAAATACCGACTGCTTATGGCTATCGCCTGTTACCGCGCCATGTCCGGGAAAATGCTTGAGCGTAGCGCCTATACCATCGTCCTGGCTTGCCTCGACAAATACGCGGGACAAGCGTGTAATCGTTTCCGCATCGTTGCCAAACGAGCGCGTGCTAATCACTGATTTATTGATAGAGTTATCAACCACCGGCGCAAAGTTGAGCTGCACACCTGTGGTTTTCATCACGTCATTTATTTTGCGCGTGTGCGCCACAACAGTAGCGCTATCTTTCTGTTGCGATGCAGGCTTAATATCTTTCACATCTGACCACTTTGAAGTGATGAGTGATGGCTCGCAATCACAAGCAAATAGCGGCGGCAACACAGCATCAGACTTGAGTTGATTCAATTGGCTTACTTCTCTTTTAAAAGCCGCCGAAGTACCTTTCAGGAAAACAACATTAGCCGCTACATCTTCTGCTACCATTGCTTTCGCCCTCGAAAAAGGATAACCCAATTTCTCTGCGGTGCTGCTGGCAGTCATTATCATTTGCGCAGCGCGCTGCTTGTTGGTAAGCTTGTTGTAGATAGAGTCAACCCGACGGTCAAGTGCCTTGTCGTTTCCGTAGTATTTTTGTGTAAGTGTTTTGCTATTTGTAGCGGTGCTTGCACTTTCTTGCTCTTCTATAATATATTTGGGCTTTTGTGCCTGAGCAGTACAAGCTGCGAAACATGCGCCTAATAAAACAACTGCGTATTTATTCATCGAAAAATATAATTATTGCTGATGCAAAATAAGTACAAATACATCATAATAATTTGTGAAGTATATGCAGCCGCTAATATTGGTTGCGGTGGAAGCAATTATCTTTATCAAGATAAAGTCTGTTTGCACCAATCCATGAGTTGAAAGCGTTCCACTTCGTATCATTCATCGCTTTCCAACGATTGAATGTTACATCATCGCCCATGCCCAAAAGCCAATAATTATAGGCCTCCAGATGTCCGGCACCTGCAATTCTTTTTTGGTAGTCGAATAATACATTGGGATAAGTTAGGTTCAACTCTCTTTCAAAATAGATCTTCAAAAAATTCTCCCGAATGGTATGCAAGGATGGCAGGGAAATATCCGATACGCCCACAACAGCAAGGCCTAACAACGGCTCGTACACCACCAAGGGAAAAGGCAATTTGTCGGAGCCGGCTTCCACCTCACTCGTTTTACTAAAGCTGATGCTGAGATTATTTTCATCTGTAAATACTATTTCGCTTTTATAGGCCTTGAATAATAGCTTGCCTATTTCTTCCCACCTGCTGCCGCTGCGCTCGAGGTTCATAAATAGCTCGCCATACAACATGCCCCATACTTCTTCTGTAGAATTGCAGTAAATTTTAGCCGCCCAGTAGTAGTTGCCTGCATAGGCCGGATTAACCTTTATACCTCGCTCGAAATATTGCAACGCTTTAGGGTAATTACCTTTTCCCACTACTATGCTACCCAATTCCATGTACAGTTCTCCTGCATCCGGAAACCTTTTCAAGCCATTTTCGTAAGCTGCGATTGCCTTTTCAGGCTGCTTCATCAACGCATAGTTATTGCCCAGAAACTGGTATACACGCGCAAAAGCATCAGGCCTATTGGCAAGCTTTTCGAGCATAGCCGCAGCCTTTTTATAATTAGCCAAGGCATTGTGTGCATAGGCTATTTCGTAAGGGTAACTGATTTCTTCGGGGTCTAATTGCTGCGCCTGTTCCAGCAATTTTATAGCCTGATTATATTTGCGCTCATCATCCATCAGCACCAGCGCCTTTTGCCCCAGTGCTTTTGCTTCATCTTTTTTTGATTGCTGCGCAAAGCTATTTGCAATTAGAGCTGCACAACAAACTACAACCAACAGGCATTTTTTCATTCAATTTCTTTTGCCCAAATAAACGAAAAAGACAAGCGAAAAGTGTATGATAGGAAGATTAAATGTTTTGCGCGAATATTCTCCTTGCTTTAATATACGAAAAAGCATGTTCATTTCAAATGATAACAATCAGAATTATAAGCAACGCCGGTCATAGTTTAAGTTATGTGTGAAGTGCAATTTTGTTGTGTAATTAATAACAATCTAAAACTCAAAAACGATGATGAAGAAAAGAGTTCCAGTATCGACTATTATGACCAAAAATCTGGTAACTGCTAATGTAACCGATAGCCTGCGACACGTAAGTTCGCTATTGAAAGAGCATCACATCCGCCACCTGCCTATCGTATCGGGCGAACAGCTTGTAGGTATTGTAAGCAAATCGGATATTATGCGCCTAAGTTTTGGAGATATGTTTGACGGTCAAGGTGCTGCTGATGAGGCTGTATTTGACATGCTGAAACTGGAGCAGGTTATGGTAGGCAATCCTATTACGGTCAACGAAGATGATAATATCAAAGATGTTGCCGAGAAATTTGCTGGCGTAGAGTTTCACGCACTACCTGTTATGAACGGAGATAAAATAACAGGAATCGTATCTACCACCGACTTGATTAAATACCTTTTGGAGCAGTATAATTAAGTTGCCGCTATATAGCAAATCCGCAGTCTTCAAAAGGCTGCGGATTTGTTCTTTTTTGTTGCTTCTTGATTGATGGCTCTATTACTTTTTCAACCAGAGCATACCATTTTTGCTATTCATCTTTCCTATTTTATTTTCGGCTGAAAGCTGCTCCAGCAAAGTCGCTCCGGCTTCGTAGCTTATGTCGCTCAACTCAGCAAATTCTCTTGTGGTAAGTGTAGGATACTTAGCAAACAGACTTGTCCAGTCGTTATTATATCCCTGCTTTTTTACCGTTGGATAAACGGTTTTTATTCCTTGCTCAAAATCTGCATAAGGCTTAGAGCCATACACTTTCTCCTGTGCGCCTTTTCCATCCACTACAAATACCGTAGGGAAACCTCTTACACCAAACTCTTTTGCCAATTGCAAATCCTTTTGAAATAGCTCTTTCGCCTGTCCGTCATAATCTATTTTAAGCTGCGCTTTATCAAGCCCGGCTTGCTCTGCGGCTTGCTCCATCACTTGCCATTTTGCAATATTTTTCTTTTGCATAAATACCATCTCGCGCATAATTCTTAAGAACTTCAGTGCTTTATCCTCGCTCTGCAACTGAGCTGCTTTAAAGGCAATCGATGGCGGATAAGAAGAGTCCAGCGGATCTTCGAGCCATACATCGCCATCAATAGGCATTTTGTAATAGGCACTTACTTCATCCCAATGATGTGCAACATCCGATGGCTTGCTGATACCGCCGCTATTGTAACTCCAATCGGGCAACAAGCCGCCCATGTGATACTCAATCGCTACATCATTACCGTACTCGAGTTTCAGCTTGCGCAATTGCGGCTCAATACCCCAGCAGGAGGAGCAAATAGGATCGGTAAAGTAGATAATTTTTACAGGCTTTGACTGTTGGCTTATGTGCTTGCTGCTATCGCTGCGCGCGCCCGCAGGCATCTCGCAAATACCCGTTTGAGGATCGCAGAGCAATGGATTAGTTTTGGCAGTTTCGTTTGTCATTTTTTTATTTTTAGTCGTTTGCGCCATAGAGCTTATGCTGATTGTGGTCAAAGCAAGTATGGCTATGCTACGAATTTTTATCATGTAAAATGTGTTTTAATATAGGCTTGTTCCTTGATGTCAGTAAACAAGCCCGTGAGTGCTGCACTTAATGCAAAAGTAAGCAGCTATTACTTACCGAATGTTATGGGTTACCCTTTCGTAAGTAGTTACCCGCAGGAAACCCGAGAAGCTTGAAATGGGTATTTCCATCTAACTTTGCAATCGTAAAAAATGAAAGATGGCAAAGGTTCAATGCGTTAATATTACAGTAAGCTGCAAAGGCAGGATATTAGCCATTAAAGACGCAATGGAAGTGCTATCGGGCAAATGGAAATTTCACATCTTAGGCACTTTACTCCAAGGTGGAAAAATGCGGTTTATGGACTTACAGCGCGAGGTCGATGGTATAGCCGCAAAAATGCTTTCGAAAGAACTGCAAGACCTGGAAATGAATAAGCTGATAACGCGCAAGGTGCTGGACACAAAGCCAATCACGGTGGAGTATGAAGTAACAGAATTTGGCCGCACGCTTGAGCGAATTATCGATGAAATAGCACAATGGGGTACCGAATATCGTAAGGGAATACTGATGGGGAAATGATTTAGGTGGATTGAACCAATCAATCTATTAACGAAGCATACCTTAACATCAAAATAAATATTGCTCCTCAAAGGCTATTCCATGCTCTGCCAGCAAGGCCTTGTATTCATCTATGAATGTTATGCCGTTGTGGTGTTCTTCCTGATTTTTAATATAGCTAATTAGCTTGTCTTTATCGCTTAGGCTGTAGGTAAATGCGCCGTAGCCTTTTTGCCAGTGTGAAAAATCCGGGAAAAGGCTCTGCTCTTTTATAAAAAGCGCACTGGAAACTTTTATGTCTCTTATCAAATTGGCCAACGATACCGGTGGATGAATATGCGTGGCAATATGCAAATGGTCTTCAACGCCATTGATACGATAGAGATGGCAGTTCTTATTCTTAATAACACCCCATATAAACTTGAAAAGTGCTGCTCTATTGTCTTTCGCTAATACGGGCTCTCGATGTTTGGTACTGAAAACGATGTGATAGAGTATTTGTGTAAAGGTGCTCATAGGCTATATTTTTTATATACGAATATAAGCCTTTAGGCAATATGTATCATTCCTTTTATACCACAAGCTGCGCATGTGGCAATTTATATTGAAGCCCTCCGGGCTTCCATGCAGTCTCCATCTGCGCGCGCTAAATCGCAAGCCTAGAGGGCTTGAATGTGATTAGCACCGAATGAATTTCGGTGTAATAGTTGATATGCCAATCTTCTTGCACCACAAGCTACGCATGTGGCTATTTTCATTGAAGCCCTTCGGGCTTCCGTGCAGTCTCCAATTGTTTGCGCTACATTGCAAGTCCGGAGGGCTTGAATGTGATTAGCACCGAATGAATTTCGGTGTGATAATTGCTGTGCCTATTCGTCTTGTCCCACAAGCTGCGCATGTGGCTATTCATATTTGAAGACCTTCGGACTTCGTCTGCACGGTTTTGACTGTTGCTAATTACAAGTCTGGAGCACTTGATTACATAAATCATTCAAAAATATTATCGTTACGCCCTAATCACATTTCAAAAATACTATTATCTTTGCTGCTTCAAATCTTCGAACGATGAACATCTATGGGGCTGTAACCCTCGTACGCTAACGCGGACAGCCAATCTACATCCAGGTTTATTTTTCTTGAATGCATCGCGTACTTATAGCGAAGCACTATTTTTCTTTTTAATCAATATCATTATATGTCGTCTCCTATAAAAGGTGCCTCAAAGGCATCGGGTTATTTATCTTTATTAAAGCAGTCGCTGCGTGGCGAAGAAATGGATTATACGCAGGGCAGTATTCGCAAGGCAGTAATAATGCTGGCGATTCCTATGATGCTGGAAATGGCTATGGAATCGGTGTTTGCTCTGGTCGATTTATATTTCGTTGGCCATCTCGAACATAGCAGCCATGCGATACAAACAGTAGGACTTACAGAGTCAGTGCTCACTATTATGTACTCCATTGCAATAGGCATGAGCATGGCAGCTACTGCCGTAGTTGCACGTCGTGTGGGCGAAAAAAATCCTGAAGCAGCTGGCCATAGCGGCATTCAGGCTATATTGGTAGCCGGTGCATTGACCATCCTGCTGAGTATTTTAGGCATGATATATGCTTCCGATATTTTGCTGCTGATGGGAGCATCTGCCGAAACCGCAGCACATGGTACCACGTTTACGCGCATCTCTATGGGAAGCGGTATCGTTATTATGCTGCTCTTCTTGATCAATGGTATTTTTCGTGGTGCGGGCAATGCAGCTATCGCTATGAAAAGCCTTTGGATAGCCAATATCTGCAACATTGCTTTGTGTCCGTTATTGATTAACGGATTAGGGCCGGTACCAGCTTTTGGGTTGACGGGTGCTGCTATAGCTACAGCTATTGGCCGTAGTGTGGGTGTGTTGTATCAGGTATATCATCTATTTTATGGCAAACATCAACTAAAAATAAAAGCCAGTCATTTTACACCTGATTTCAAAGTAATAAAATCTTTGGTATCCATTGCCACGCCTGGTATTTTCCAATTTGTAATTGCTTCGTGCAGTTGGATATTTTTGGCACAACTGGTGGCTACTACAGGTGGCGATGAGGGTTCAGCAGGCTATCAGACAGCCTTGCGCTTGATGATGTTTTTTATGCTGCCTGCATGGGGACTGAGTAATGCAGCTTCTACATTGGTGGGGCAAAATCTGGGCGCGAAAGACGTTAAGCGTGCGGAAGATGCTGTGATGAAAACGGTATTGTACAATGTCATTTTCATGCTGAGTGTGAGCCTGATTTTTTTCTTTCTCAGCGACTGGCTGGTATCTTTTTTCACAACCGATGCAGAAATAATAGCAGTAGCAAAACAGGCTTTACACATCATGAGTATTGGCTTTATTTTCTACGGAGTAGGTATGGTAATGATTAACGCATTCAATGGTGCGGGCGATACCTGGACACCAACCTGGGTTAACTTGTTTGGTTTCTGGCTATTTCAAATTCCGCTGGCATACTTCCTTGCGAAGTATCTGGAGATGGGACCAAAAGGTGTGTTCATCGCTATTCCCGTGGCAGAAACAGCTATTACCATTGCTGCATTTATCTTGTTCAAAAAGGGCAAATGGAAGCGCAAGGAAGTTTAACCTTATAGAACGAAATAGGAAGACGGGCAACGTTCACAGCGTTAAGTGCCTATTTCATGCCTCTATTAATTTACATGGCATCATAAAAATAATGCGTCGCAACTTAACCGAGCGACGCATTATTTATTTTATCTAAAATTGAAATTACCTACTAACACACCGCTTCCATCTCGGTCTTCATCGCTGGCTTGCAGCACTATCACTTTGCGCTCTTGCTTGCCGCTGCTATAATAAAGATAAACCTCCGCCATCAATGTCGTGGGGCCGCTTAATGATAATTGCGAATCGCCAAAATAGTTGGTCTGTATCGTGTAAGCGCCTTTGGTTGCTTTGCGCAGCAGAAATTGTTCGGGACCATAACCTGCTGTAAAATCGTTGCTGATGCGGCCACCAGACTGGGTTTCATTGTTTCCATAATAGCATCTTTCCCCATCCGGGCCGGTAACCCAAAGGTCAATATCTGTATCGTTCTTGTTCCAGTTCAGCACCACGCGAATATCCACCGGCAAGGCTGCTATCAGTTTTTTGTCAATACGGCTCGTGTTTAGTTTTCGTCCGTGGAGGGAAATTAGATTGTTTATTTCAGCAATTACTACTTCTTCTATTCCATCATCACGATTGGCAGCTTCGGGCGAATAGGTCTTCAATAATATAGAGTACAGTGTATCTAAGGCTTGCTGGTATTGGCCTGCATCAGCCAACGCCAATCCATAGTCGCGCACACTTTGCGCATCCATCGGCCGCCACTCCAGCACCTTGCGTGTGATGTACACCTCTTTGTCAAAGTTGCCTACTTGTTTCAATTTATAGGCCATAATTTTATACAGCTCAGCATTCTCCAATTGCAGCTCTGCAATATTACTCAAAATCATCAAGGCAGTACTGCTATCTTTCTGCGCATAAAACCAGGATGCCATATTGAAGTAAAATACCGGCGTGCTGATGTATTCTTCGCGCAGCGACAAATAGAGCTTGTATGCATCTTTGAGCGGCACATCTTTAAGGCGGGCTATATAGTCCTGGTCGCTTTTAAAATCGGGTATTTCAATGCTGCCTTTAGCCGAACCCTCATACCCCAATATTCTGTCTGCAACGGGTCTGTTTTCTATTGCCTCCGATGTTACCACTTGCGATGCAGATGCAGACATCGTCCGCGTAATGGTCACTTCTTCATACACTGCTTCCGCTTCTTTTTTCTCATCACTATTGAAAAAGTTAGACTCAGCCGGAGCGGCTTCATCTTTCATAACTGCACGAGGCGGTGCTGCATTAACACTAACACTTGGCGGTGGCGGTGGCGGCGCTGGTGCGACTGTAGGCTCGGCCATTTTCACAACAGCCTCGATAACACCATCACCATTTGCTGGAGGAGCTGGTGCTTCTTCCACAGCGCTCATCCTTCTGTTTTCTGCCTTTGGATAGCGCTTTGGAGGCAGCGTTACAAATTTCTTTTCCCACCATTCGCGCAGCGTTGCCGTCATGCTGATGGCTTGTTGCAGCATGTCGTTGATTCTTTGCTCTTGCTGCACAACACCTGCTTTTTTCATGCGGTCGTACTCTTGCTGCAACTCTGCCGGAGGCGCTATATTATAGAGAATATAGTCTTCTACATTTTCGAGTACAATCAGACTTGTGTTGCGGGTTACAATGCCAAACTGGCTACCGAGCAAGGCTATTTCCTGCTTGTTGTTTTCGTAGTCAACATCTAGCGCAGCTATTTTTTCCTGCGCCCATATTTTATCTACATCAATGGTATTAACGGCATATTTATTAGCATCCAGCTTTACTGTTATTTCTTTGAGCACTTGCTTGCCATAGCCGAAAAGCAATGTCACCGTGGTATTGCCGGCATTGCTGATGCCCGTTACCAGCAGGTTGTCGCCGCAAGTAGTATTTACCGCAGGATATACTTCGCTTAATGCAGTGCTGTTCTTTACACCCAAAAATTGTAACGGCTGCGATGCAATTGTTTTATAAGCTTCATCAGTATTTTTTTCGTTCAGATTAATAAACTGCCCGCCGCTTGCAAGTGCTATATTTTTCAGTGTACTGTAATCAGCCTTTGCGGCCGTTGTGATACTGTGCACAGGCGCATTTAACCTCGCTGTACTGCTGCCAAATGTGGACAAACCATCGCTGAACAATAAGTATTCTTCGGCACGGATAATACCATCTTTCATCGCAGAAAAATCAGTACCGCCATCATACACCAGGCTTTGCAGGTATTGCTTTAGCGCTCTGATATCTCCATCCTTTATAGCAAAGCTTTTGCCTTTTTTAAAGGTGTTATTCAGCAAGGCTATTTCTATATTGATGTTCTTTCTTTGCTGTATAATTTTATCGAGCAATGCAAGTTCTTTATCTATATTTCGCTGACGACCGCTCAACGATACGTCCCAGATAATACCCAATGTGTTGGGCCAGTTTCTGCTACGTGATGCAGCCGCCGTATTCACATTTGCCATAAAATAATAGTTGCCGCCGCTGGCTTTCTGCATTACCACATCGGGTATATCGCTATTCTTGGGTATAAAAATTTCCAAAGATTTTTTAGGCAGATAATTCTTTTGGTTGAATACAGCGTTCCATGAATTTCCTTTGGCTACGAACTGAAAGCTACCATCAGGTTGCTGCTGCAACTGTGGCTTATTCACTACATCTGCGACAGTTACGTTCAACGAAAAATCCGGAATAGCAGCGGCATAATCCAATGGTAAATAATAGCGCAAACCCTTACCTGTAGACATGTTCAGCCTTTGACTATAGCCAACGAGCACAATACGATTTACTCCCGGATTAAGTGGATAGACGCGTGTGCGAAAATTATTGCCCTCTACCTGCTCTAAAATACCGGGGTCGATATTTCGATGTTCTATACTTTCAAAAACTTCGGTTGCCTTTGCTTTTTCTACCGGCACGGCTTCGCGCAATTTACCATTGATGTCGAGTGCATAACGGTTAATGCTCACGCCTTCGGGCATAGGGAAGGTGAGCTCGCCCTCGAGTGTGCGTTGACTATTGTTGCAAAAGGTCATTGTCATGGTAGTAGTGGCTATATTGCCCGCAACTTTCACATCGATGCTCAAGCCCTTTAGCTGCACGGGATTTGCAGCATCTGTATTACCTTTTACCTTTAACTCCGGCATCTGTGCATTGGCTTTTGCGAAGCAGCATATAAGGCAGAGCAATGAAAAAATTCTTTTTAAATCCATAAAGCAAAATGTTTTCTGTATGATTGAATTGACTATTTCATACAGATGCAAGATGAATATAGATTGCATAAAAAAATCCCGACGTTTTATATACGTCGGGATTTTGTATGGATTGTACTTTGTTTAGGAGATATTAGTATTTAGTATTCTCAGCTTCCCATGTAGTCCAGTCAGCAGTCCAATCGTTGCTACCGTCAAATGCACCTTTGTAAGCAACCGGAGAGAAACCAGTTAAGCCTGTAAAGCTTGCACCTGTAAGGGCTGGAGAACCTTCTTTCAATCTGAAATCAGGACGACCAGTAGCAATAGCGATTGCGCTGGAGTATTTGTAAGGGTCAGCCAATTTTACATTTTGCGTGCTATCGATTTTAGCGTTACCATTTTCAGCAAACCAAGATTCGATATCAAATGATTCCGTAGACTTTTTCAAATCGGTAGGGCAACCAGCAATGATGTTGTTAGCAAATTTCAACTTACCTGCCAATGCATTTGCAGATGATGCTTCGCCTCTTGTGTCATCAATGTACAGACCTATTGGGAAGCCCATCAGGATAGAGTTGTGAACAGAGATAGATGAGTTACGACGAATTTGCGCAGCGTGCTGATAGTTGTTATTGTTACCGCTGGTAGTGCGACCCTGACCAGGCCCTACTACAGTGATGTTGGAGAATATAGCACTCGTTTTTGGTTCATTAGTAGTTCCGTTACCATCGTTGTCTGATTCAAAACCATTAGAACCTGAAACGTCAGCGATTGTTTTTGCACGGTGAATCAAACCGAACTGTACATTACCCGAGTAACCGAAATCGCTATCGAAATCATCATCCCAAGTGTAAGTAGCAACAAGGTGATCACAATTTACTGTACCGCCAAACCACTCAAATGCATCATCGCCTGAGCGGTAAACCTGTACGTGGCTGATGGTAGTACCACTACCTACACCACCCATTGTAAGTGCGTTAATTTCATTATCCGGTGTGAATGCGATACCTGCAAATTCAATACGCACATATTTCAATATACCAGAGTTATCAGCAGCATTTGTACCACCATACCATACATATTTCTCTTCTTCAGCAGAGTTAGTAGGCGTTAAACCACCTTCGATTTTAGCTTTACCGCCAGATGGATTAACAGGTGCATTACCCAACAGGATGATACCACCCCAGTCGCCTTGTGCACGTGCACCAGCTTCCAGGCCAGATGTAAATACGATAGGTTTAGCAGCAGTACCTTCTGCCATTATTTTAGCACCACGAGTGATGATTAATGTTGATTTTGTTCCTTTATCGCCGTAGATAACAGTACCTGGCTGGATAGTAAGCGTAGCACCATTAGTTACATACACAAAGCCTTTAATTTTGTACTTTTTACCGGCTTCCCAAGTTTGATTAGCAGAAATGTCGCCTGTAATTTCAACAACATCACCTACTGGAGTAAGAATAGGATCCTTCTTGTCGTCTTTGCACGAAGTCATAAATAGGGTCGCTGCACCAAAGCCTAAAAACAGTAGCTTTTTCATAATAAATGAGATTGTTTTTTAATTTTTGGCAAAAGTATCGGCGGCGTATGAAGCGAATGTTACGCCTGCATTAAGTGTGTGTTAACCCGTTTGTGTAGGGTAGCTTCCCCCGCTTAGGGGGAGGTTTTTAGGGCTGTTTTACTATCTTTGCCAAAATTCATGCCGTAATGAAGCACTTCAATACTATCTTATCGACATGTATATCAATACTTTTACTGTCGTCATGCAGCGCTACCCGACCGATGGGCAGCACAGCAAAAAATACCAAAGCACCAGAATTTATAGAGGGTGTAACGGTAAATGGCGGAAGCAGTACTGTTAAGATAACGCAAAAAAAACAAGAGTATAAAAACCAAAAGACGCCTGTTTTCAAAGAAGATGAGGAGCCCGAGGTTAAAAAATATGCTGCCGTTGACGAAATCCGTTATGGCAAAAAGCAAAATCAGCCGCTATATTCTTTTATTGAAGAATGGTATGGTACACCTTACCGATTGGGCGGCACCGCAAAAAGCGGCATTGATTGCTCAGCATTTGTAAAGGAACTATACGATCGTGTATATCATACCGAATTGCTGCGCACATCGGGCGAGCAGTTTTCTTCCAGCACTTATATATCAGATAGGGATGAATTGAAAGAGGGCGATCTTGTATTTTTTAAGATACGCAGCCGTCGCATTTCCCATGTAGGCATCTATCTTTCCAATGGACGCTTTGTACACGCATCGAGCAGTCGCGGAGTGGTCATTAGTGACCTTTCGGAGAGCTACTGGACACGCTATTATGCAGGCGGAGGCCGCGTCAATAGCTACGTTGGGAGAAAGGGATAAAAATTTCTAAAAATAATTTTGGTAGTTTAGAAAAGGGTATTATCTTTGCACTCCTTTCGACAGAGAAAGAGAGTAGAAAACGCTCAGATTGAAGATCTTGGATTGGTAGTTCAGTTGGTTAGAATGCCGCCCTGTCACGGCGGAGGTCGCGGGTTCGAGTCCCGTCCAGTCCGCAAGAGTAGTTTTCAAAACATTAAAAACCCTGTTTATTCACTTAAACAGGGTTTTTATTTTGGTTTAGACCATCAAAACGTCTAAAAACACCCAAACTTAAAGCGCGTCTTTCGTGGCGTCTTTTAAATCAAACAAAAAGACGCGCTAAAAGTCTTACAATTATCTGACAAACAAGATGTTAACTACATTTACATCTTGTTTCGCTTACACTGGAGTTCGACCTTTGTTTAATCTCTAAATGTTTGTGATTATGTTAGAAACAAGCTTCGGGCTACTTTTCTTTCTTAAAAAGCCCAAATCTCAGAAATCCGAAGATCGCTATCTGTATTTGAGAATCACGATTGATGGTAAATCCATCGAAATTTCTACAAAAAGGCTGTGGTCGCCCTCCAAATGGAATCAGTCTGCGGGGAGAGCAACCGGCACTAAAGAAGATACGAGAAACCTTAACTCCTATCTGGATACTTTATCCGCTCAGGTATATCAGGCCAAAAAGAAATTGTTGGAAACCGAAAAAACGGTGAGTGCTATCGCAATAAAAAACATGCTTACCGGTAAAAAAGAAGATAGAAAAACGATATTGGACATCTTCCAGCATCACAATATTCAAATGGAAGCGCTGTTAGGAAACGAATTTGCGCCCGGCACATTACAAAAGTATAAAACGTCTTTAGATCATACCAGATCATTTATCTTGGAAAAGTATGGCGAAGACGACAAGGAGATACGGGATCTTGACTATGAATTTATCCAGGAGTTTTCTTTCTGGCTAAAAACAGTAAGAAAGTGCAATCATAATACCACGGTTAAGTATCTGACAAATCTTAAGAAAATTGTATTGGATTGCGTAAGGAAAGGATGGCTTCAAAAGGATCCATTCATAGGATTTAAGATGTCAAAAAAGGAAATTTCCAAAGAACACCTTTCCCAGCAGGAGTTAAATGAAATTGCCGGAAAGATATTGAAAGTTGAAAGAATTAGTCAGGTGAGAGATATTTTTCTTTTTAGTTGCTATACTGGACTGGCCTATGCGGATACTAAGAATCTAAAGCGCACTCAAATTGTCATTGGAATTGATGGAGAACGATGGATTTCTACCACGAGACAAAAAACAGATGTACCAACAAGATTACCCCTATTACCTAAAGCAGTCGAAATTATAGATAAATACGCTGGTCATCCACAATGCTGCGCAGATGGAACCGTGCTACCTGTACTTAGCAACCAAAAGATGAATGCTTATCTTAAGGAAATTGCCGATTTATGTGGCATTTCGAAAACATTGACTTACCATATTGCCCGCCACACTTTTGCAACTACAGTAACCCTAAGCAATGGCGTTCCGCTTGAAACTGTTTCAAAAATGCTTGGCCATAGCTCAATGAAACAAACTCAACATTATGCCAAAATACTTGACATCAAAGTTAGCTCTGACATGGACGAGTTGAAACGAAAATTAATGGAATTATAGTGATGTATCAGGTCTAACTGTTAATCTCCAAACGGAAGTTAGAAATATACGCTAAACATCGGGAAGTCTGCCAGTGCAACACAGTAATGAAATCCAGTAAGCGGCTAGTTGTTCCACAAGTTTGCTATCGTTGATTCCTACTTCAATGTAGCGCAATATCTAGTGCTGAGCCTCAGGATGAGAGTTGTGCATTTATGTAACCGAGGATAACGAACTAAGTTATAGAATTCATGAAGTTACATGATGATAATAATTTATAAGTAGAACTAAGGCAGTAACACAAAATGGTACCATCATACAAAAAGCCTGTTGACAACTTGTCTAAGTATTCATATGATTAGCTCCTAAGGAATCCAACGGTATTTTCAAAACCATCAAATTGCATCTATGCAAATAAAAAATTTTAAAACACTATTAATTTGTTAAAATAAGCTCTATATTACACCACATTTTAAACCAATAACCAAATTTATGGATCGACACATTACCTGTCGCTGTTCCCCCGGCATGCTGCTGGCCGGGGCGGCGAC